>OLGV01000007.1_pt1 | contig 92641 bp, 117 predicted proteins | sample 1605761 | NCBI WGS metagenome assembly OLGV01 (sample SAMN03283245) | human gut metagenome | biome: human-associated habitat; material: feces | host: Homo sapiens | place: Peru | collected 2012
GAAACATCGTGTTCGGAAATGAGAACACCCCGGACATGATTGCGGCTTCAATAGAAATAGCAAGAAGAGGATACAGAAAATTTTAGAAAAACTGGTTTTTTCCAAGTATCAAAGATGAAAGAATAGATGAGCGATGGAAGCAAACACTATCTGGATTTGACACTTGGAGATCGGCTTTTCAGGAAATCAAAAAATCTAAAGTGAAATATAGATTTCTGCTAAAAGATTATATTTAGAATGCAGTTTTGAGCAATTCTCATAAACAAAAGAAAACATTAGTTTATTTGTTTTCATAAATGTTTATAAGTTTTGTATTTTAATAAGGTAAACTCACCTAGAACTTTGCATATGAAATAGACGAACCTTCGAAAGTTTGGATGTGAATGTAGTCTTGGAAATAAAGAGTGTATTGAAAAAAAGAAATTAACGTATATGAGGCATTTCGGTGCAGATCATTATATGAAAACTGAAGCCGGTCGAGAAATCAAGAGGCGTTTGCTTGTCTAGAAGTATGGTGTTGATTGTATTTCACATATACCGAAGACATCTGAAACGAAAGCTATACGCTTGTTTGCCAGGCATACGGCAGCGCTTGCTGGAAATAATCATGTCAGGCTTTTGACAAAAGTTCTACAAGAAGACGATTTTTATAGAAATATATGGTGGGATTGTCTTGATTGTGGAAAAGTTTTTGCAGCACCGGTATTTGATTTTTATGGCGAATATCCAGCTAGATGTCCGTTTTGCAATTTTGGAAAAAATAGAAGATATTCATCATATGAGTATGAGATTGTAAATTGGATTCATGGAAGATATCCCAATTTGAATGTATTTCATCGTAGTTGTGAAAATCGGTCTGTTATTCCGGCGGGCGAACTTGATATATACATTCCAGAGTTGAAGTTCGCAATTGAATTTGATGGAGTATTTTGGCATAGCGCTGAATTTAAAAATCAGCATTTTGGAAAATACGAAAATACACTTCTTTTAAAGACTCTTCAATGTGAAGAGCTTGGATTACGGCTTGTCCATATATTTGAAGATGATTGGATTTCGAATAAAGATATGCTTAAGACTTTGATTTCAATGAATATTGAAGGTAGAGCATTTGAATTTGATGATGATTTGATATGTCTTGACCGACATTTGTTTCCGAAAACAGTTGATATATCCGGATATGATCGAATTGGATATTTGAAACCGCGGATAAATAAACGTGGTCGTTTTCATCTTTATGACTGTGGGCGTTTTATCTTAAGAAAAAACTTAAGTTAATTAGATTTTTTTAAGTCGTCATGGTAAATATTTAAAATTTTGGAATTTTTACCATGGCAAAACTTATAGTAGAAAACGCACATACCGAAGGTTTCCAGTTTATCAAGGAATCGAACGGATAGGATAAACCTCAAACTTATATTATCCGTGGATTGTATGCCATTTCTGATCAAAAAAATGGCAATGGTCGCGTGTATCCTTATGAAACGCTGAAGGCGGAAATGGATCGTTTCCGCGAGGAGTTCGTCGAGACCGGCCGCGCCCTGGGGGAACTCGAACACTGCGAAGAGGCCGAGATAAGACCGCAGGAGTCGGCGATCCGCATCCTCGAGCTCAAAGAAGACAACAAGAGCTGGATCGGCGAAAGCTGCATTCTGGCGTCCCAGCCGAAATTCGACATCCGCGGCACGCCGAAGGGCGACATCCTCCTGTCGCTGGTACAGTACGGCACGAAGATGGGATTTTCTACGCGCGCCCTCGGCGAAGTCTCCGACGACGGCGTCGTGACGGATCTCCATATCGTCACGATAGACTGCGTCGCGAATCCGTCCATCGGGCAGTTCTGCGAATCGAACGGCGACAGGTTCGTCAACGGCATACTTGAGTCCAAGACATGGGTCTGCAACAACCACGGCGAATACATCGAGAGAAAATACGGCGGCCTGGAGCGCAGGCTGAAGAAGATGCCGAACACGTACGTTTCAGGAAAGAAAAACGCGTATCTCTGCTCCGCCGTTGACGAGTTCTTCAAATCGCTCGCGAAGTGATTTGCCGTTTGGGTTAATCAATATACTGAAATCGCGATATGAATATGAATAAAAAGAACGGAAAACCAACGGAGATCTTCGAGCGCGAGGGTCAGGACGGCGTTACGCCGATCAGGCGCGGGCGCTCCACCAACAGGGCGTCGACCAGGAAACCGACTTTCTACGTCACGATACAGGAAACGTCAAGCCTTACGAACTACGATTCGTTCGCGGGCGAGGACGGCGAGCCGGTCGGCGGCGTCGGGCAGGGTGACTTCAGGTTCGCGTTCAAGACTGTAGTGCCGGAACGGGTAGTCGAATTCGCGAAGCGCGTGCAGCGCCTGAATCCGAACATGTACGTCGCGGTGTGGCGTGACCGATACGCGATCGGGCCGCAGAGCAGGAAAGGCACGAACTTCGCGCGTCCCGGCGTCTGCACGATGTGGGATCCGAAATACAAATACTGGACGAACGGCCTAAACGCGTCGTCGCTTCTGCTGGAAACCGGAGAGGGGAAGGACGAACGTCCGCGGAAGAAGTATTCGCGGAAGCAGATCATGGAGGCGATCCGCTACTGGAAAAACGTACTCCGTTCGATGAACTGAACGTTTCCCTTGATTTTGGTAAATAAATTTGAATTTTGTAAATAAAGATTCGAAAACCTGGCAGGTTTTTCATTTCTTGGAAGTAAATAAAAACGATTAAAGCAATAAGGTCTTAAAACAGATGAGTTTACAGTCAATCAGGGAAAGCTACTCCAGACTCCTCGAGACGTTCAAGGATGCCGGGTTCAGGCTTACGGAATCGCAGAAGGCGAATTTCGACGGTTTCATCCTGGCACTCGAGTCGACGATGAGCAGGCAGCGCCGTCAGGTCATACGCCTTACCAAGAAGGCCGTCGAAAAGCGCATGCAGGATCAGTACCGCAAGGTATTCGAGAGCATAATGGCCAATACGGCGGAGAACGCGCGTCTCGCGTCGAAGATCCAGGACAAGATAACGAAGATAAACGAGTCCAAGAAGCTCGCCCGCAAGGTCGACGGGTATCTCAATCTCTATGTCGAGTCCGTGCTTCCCAAGAAGTCGATTGTCGACTACGACAGGCTCAGGAAGCTCGAGAATCTCCAGGAATCCCTTACCGAGGCGCTTGAAGTCAACAATGAAAAGCTGCAGGAGAGGAAGCGCCGTCTCGAGGAATCCTATAAGGCGAGGAAGTCCAAGCTTGAGACCGAGGTCGCCAAGATGCAGGTCAAGCTGAACGAGAGCATGTCCAAGACCAGGAAACTTCAGAAGAAGGTAGACGACTACAAGGCTATGGCGCTTCTCGAGGCCAAGACCCGCGATCTTCCGGCATTCGAGGCCGGCAAGGTCAAGAAGCTCCTCGCCGAGGCCACTGCCGAGGAGATAGACCGTAAATTCAGCCGCGTGCTGGAGTCTGTGAAGCGCGACGTCAAGCAGGCTGCGTCGGAGTGCGATACGACACTTGAGTCCGAGATACAGAACATCGTAGATTCCGACGACGAGGTCGTGGAATGCGGCGACGCGGAAAACGGAAAGGAAACCGACGAGGCCGACGAAGATTTCGAGACGACGGAGGACGTCAAGTTCGACACTGACGGAAACGTGCAGCTGGACGACGACGACGTCATAGACCAGCAGACCATAAACGAAATGTGCAGGCTCTGCCGGGATTTGAATTGAAGACGATTTACGGATCCGGGTGGGTCCGTTACCTAAAACTAAGATTAACAGAAAAAAAAGAAAGTTAAATCATGATTAACACTCTTATTTCCGACCCGCATCAGCGCAGGCTCCTCAAGAAGTGGGGCATGGTGCTCGAGTCCGGCAAGAAGATCGAGAACGAATCGACGAAGATTATGCTCGCGCAGCTTCTCGAGAATACCCGCAACTACTACAAGATGACGGGCATACTCAACGAGGCCGGCATCACCCATGCCAGCACCGTCGGTACGCGCGGCGAGAAGGGCGGCGTCCTTACCGGTAAGACCGGCCGCGACAACATGGGTTCACCCACGGATTACGGCGATTTCTATCTTCCGAACGTCGTGTTCCCGATGCTCCGCCGTATCATGCCCGACCTGATCGCCAACGATCTCGTCGACGTCCAGCCCCTCAACGGTCCGGTCGGCTACGCGCTCGCGTTTCGTCCGATGTACAACAATAACGGCGAAGTCGGTGCTGGTACGCTTGACAACAAGGGCAAGGAAATCGGATATGCGCCGACGGATACTCGTTATACTGGCGTTAAGTCCGATAAGTCCGAGCTTAACGGCACAAACGACGACACCAGTGAATTCTGGAAGGCATACGCCGGCCAGGATGGTAGCGCGTGGAGCGGCGTCGGTCAGGAAGTGGGGAAGGCCGAATATGCGCGCCTCGGCGTGGACGCGGGCGATAATGGGACGTATCCTACGATTACGTTCGGCCTTATCAAGCAGGCAGTCGAGGCCAAGACGCGCAAGCTCGCCGCGAACTGGTCGCCTGAGCTCGCCGAAGACATGCAGGCAATGCACGGCATCGACGTCGAGCGCGAGATGGTCAACACGCTTACGTACGAAATCGGCGCTGAAATCGACCGTCAGATCGTAAACGAGATGGTCCGCGCGGCGATTGTCGGTGGTTCGACGACCAAGTGGTCACCTGCGACGGCTGACGGCCTTGATCAGATGGGCCGCATGGCTACGCTGCTCACGCAGATCGCGGTCGAAGGCCAGCAGATCTCGCTGAGAACGCGCCGTGGCGCCGCGAACTTCGTGGTTACGACGCCCCGCATCTGCGCGCTTCTCCAGCAGATGGGCCTCAATAAGTATACCTCGTTCAAGTCGACGGATCAGATTCCGTCCACACCTGACAACGGCGTCGGCGCGCTTACGAAGGTCGGTCTCGTAAACGACGACACGATGCTTCTCGTCCGCGACGCATACGCTCCGTCGGACTATGTGCTCCTCGGCTACAAGGGCAAGCAGAAGGGCGATTCGGGCATCATCTACTGCCCCTACATCCCGCTGCAGCTCGCCAAGGTTGTACAGCCTGGAACGTTCACGCCCAGCATCGGCGCCCGTACCCGTTACGGTCTCCTTGATTCGCCTTGGGAATCCAAGAACTTCTACGCGTTCATCAAGATTAGCGATCTTACCACGCCGTATACGTGGGGTGCTGACCGTCAGTTCATTGCTAAGCCGTCGGATGTTAAGGAAACGACGTTTGAACCTGCTCCCTAATCAAGGTTCAGTCGGATGAAAAGAAAAACCCGCCGGAATATCCGGCGGGTTTTTTGTATATTTTCAACATGGATTCAGGACATGATTGTAAATTCGACGATGAATTTGAACGATAGATCAGGGATATAGTCGAACGATATCCGAACCACTGGTCGAAGATGCTGAAAAGCCGCGGATCAAACGGCAGATATCCCGACAGAACACGTCTTGTAGAATACATATATGACCGAACGCGGTTTCTGGACGGAAAATTCCATACGTTCAAAACGCGCGTTTTCTGCGTCCTGAACCGGCTGACGGATTTTCCAGTCTGCGCGAACGTCGTCGGAGGGCGGCATATGATTTCCAGGAAAAACGTCAAAAATCTGAAAACCGGATTCGGAAAATACTGCTGCCCAGAATGTCAGCACCGGGATCCTGAATATTTTAGGAAGATACGGGACGTCTTTTCCGGAAAATACGGCGTCGTAAACCCGTTTCAGCTGAAGGCTGTCAAAGACAGGCTCACTGAAAACAGACTTGAGATACAGCGTTCCAGGGACGAGTCCAAGCGCAGGAACAATACGTTCGGAAAATCAAAGCCCGAAGACGACGTATATCTGACGCTTATTCAGAAATTCGGGAAGGAAAACGTCATAAGGCAGTTCAAATCTGGAAAATATCCATTCAACTGCGATTTCTACGTCAAAGGCGCCGATTTGTACATTGAGTGCAATTTCAACTGGACACATGGCGGACATTTCTTCGACGAAAACTCCGACGAGGACAGGAAAAGACTTGAAATCTGGAAAAAGAAGGCGGAAACGTCGAAATTCTATGAAAACGCCGTTCAGACATGGACGGTACGCGATGTCCGGAAACGCGAAACGGCGGATTTGAACGGGCTTAGATACTTGGTATTCTGGAACATAGGCGATGTCGAAGTCTGGTTTGAATCCTCCGGTAAATATGAAAAATGATTCTGGACAATACCATAGACGAAGATTCGGCGAGATATTTCTGCGCCGTTCACGATTTTGAGATCAGAGACGCCGTCAAGAAGGCGAAAGACGCGGTCAAGTCTGATTCGCCGGAGAAGATTGGAGTTCAGGCCGCGATGGCGCTTGGGCCGAAACCGAAAACCCTGAATGAAAACTGGTTCACGGATCTTCTAAAGGCACCGCCTGCGTGGGCAGAGGAACCAACCGGATTCAATCTGTGTTCGCCGGAAGACGTCTTTAAAGACGACGTGAAAAGCGGCGTCGAAGGCTATAACCGGGGTCAGAACATGGCGCTCGCTGTTTCGGGCGCGGCGTTGACGTCTTCAATCCAGCCCGTACGCCATGCCGCCGCCAGACTTGGAAAATCGATAATGAAAACCGCAGCCAGACATCCGGTCACGGCGACAACCGCCGCCCTTGCGGCGTCAAATCCGGAGTCTACCGCGAAGCTTGTTAAAAACACGGTTTCCGATATCGGTTCAATCGGCAAGTTTGTCGGTTCATTAAAGCCGTATCTCAGCCGGATATGCGGTTTTTTCAAGCCGCTTGTCGATTTTTTCAAAGATCATCCCGTCTATGCGTCTGCGTTGGGCGCGATAGGATACGGGCTGCTCAAGACGTATCCGGTCTGGAGTCCGTATCTGAGACGGCTTGTTTACGAGGCGACGTCCGGCAATGCGCTCGCGGCGGTGGAATTCGAAGCTAATGACAAATCATGGCGTTTTGAATATTCTCAGAAGAAAAACAAATGGGTTCTTCTAAATGCCGGCAGAATCGCGTCACTGGAAGATTCTGGGTCGTTCATTAAAACAGATTTCGCGGGAAAATTCATCAGGAAATGCGCGGAGAATTTCGAGTGCCTGTTCAATAACAAAGACGTCATAGCGGCATAGGCGGCGCTTGTTGGAAACAATGCGGCCGTTTAGAAAATAATGTCTCAGGAAAAACGCATTCGGGCAAATATGTTCACTGGGAAGCTGATTCTGGAAAACTTCCGGTGAGATTTGACCGTTAAATTGAAGCTGGCAATCATTGAAGATAGTTGCCTTTTCTCGGCATTGGAACTATAAAAAGAAATCTAGGCAGATTCGGCCTGGATTTCTTAATTTAAAAACGTATTTTATATTTTATGAAAAAGAGTTTCAGCATTGAAGACGCCGATTTACAGCATGAGCTCGGATCCTTCGACGTGAACATGAGAAAGCGTACAATTGAAAACGTATTGTCGAAATCAGATTTGAAAAGAAAAAATCCGGCCGGGCGTGGAAAAAACAGAACACTGAATAGCGTGGACGCTGCGCCGGTTGACCAGGAAGAGCTCGTCGGCGGCATAAACGCCGCCTGGAGCGATCTTGATTCCGGCAGGATGGATCTTCGGCCGGCGGTGCTCGGATACCAGGTCGGAAGCGCATATCCAGTATATGACCGCAACCGCATAACAAGGATACTCGAACGACTCGGGTACAACAGGCACGTTTAGGAGGCGTGGCTGGTTTAGTTCGCGGAGATTCTCGAGCAAGGAGGGGATTTCGGCGGCATCATAGCGGTGCAGAAAGACGATCTGGATGTCGAGACGATGAATGTCCCGCGCCGGAAGAGCGCCGGCGGAAAGACAAAGCTTAACGGCGGTAAATAAGAAAAGCCGCATATCTATGGGAAAAAAAACTCAGGAAAACATAAAAATGGAAGAACAGAATAATACCGGAACGATTCCGGAAAACGTAAGGAATGAAGACGCAGCCCAGGCGAAAAACAAGCTGGCGTCCCTGGCAGCCCTTAAGAACAAGTTCATAAGCACGGTATCGAAGATATACGTCAACAGTCTCGACAGGGAAGTCAATTTCCGTGAGATAACGGTAGCCGAGCAGAAGAAGCTGGCGCGAATAATGATCGACAACGAGAACCGCAAGGATATCGTATACGACGCCCAATGCGCGACGCTTAAGTCAATCTGCCTTGAGAAGGATCTCGACATATACGATCTCACTGAGTTCGACAAGATAAAGCTCCTTTTGATGATCTACCAGCGCAACATGACGCGCCATGATGTCACGTTCATATGCCCAGAGTGCCACGCTGAAAACAAATATGCGCTTGATTTTCAGGCCGTCGTCGAGCGTCTCAATCATTTCGACACCGCAGATCGCGAGTACGTATACGAGAACCCCATTTGGAAGTTCAAGTTTACGCTCGGGTATCCGAAGATCCGCCGTGTTTCTAAGTTCTATTCCCAGCGGTATCTCCGTATGCAGAAGACGACAGACAAGAAAATGCTCGAGTCGATGAATACGCAGATAAACGTCGACTATACGAACCTGTTCATTAAGAAAATCGTGTTTTCCGACAAGACGACGGCTGGAGAGGAAAACGTCGTTGACACGGCCGACTATACGCTTGACGAGTTCTTCGACTTTATCTCCGTTTTTCCGCAGGACGTGCTTTACGCCGAGAACGGGATAATCCAGTATATCACGGCTGAGTTCATAACGAAGATAAACGATTCGTTTGAAAAGCACAGATGCATAGTATGCAAAAAGCTCGTCGAGCAGACGTCAGATTCGAGCGCAGAGGGTTTTTTTTAATATTCAAGGAGATATCGGCTCAGCTGTACCAGTATATAATGAACACGGAGGCGCTTTTGTTCGTCGAGTTCAGGATTAATTCGTTCGGGATGTTCGACGACATGGCGCTGCTTGACTTCAGTACGTACATAGGGATGATTGAAGTCAAGCTCGAGGAACGGAGCAAGAGGTATTCCAACACGAAGCAGCTGGCCACTTAGCTCCACATGCTGAAGACGGTATTGAATTCAATGGATGTCTGAGGTCTTAAATGGCTAAGTTAAGCGGACGCGACAGAAACGGGATGCGGGCGGCGAATTGGTCGCCGCCCGATCTTTCAGGCATAAAGGACGTGAAAGTTTCCGCGAAATGCGGAAACGACGAACTGCTTAACGCCATTAAGACCATCGTATCCAGTTCCGTGAAGATACTTCGCGGAAAGGCGTCTGACGACAGATACCGCAGCATAGTTGATCTCATAATGCTGCGGGTGCGGGGCGCGCTCGCGTCCGCTGTGGATTAGATCAAGGACGCGACGTCAGGTCTGGATCAAAGCAAGATAGTCGCCGACGTGCGTGACGGCGTGATCGGGTTCCTGGAGGATAAATATAAACAAGGCCAGACTGATTGGCGGGATCAGCGCGAGGGGGAATTCGCCGAACTCCGGGATCTGATATCGGCCGAATTTGAAAAGATATCGTCCGGCAAAGCCAAGCCCGCCTAGCAGTCCGACGAAGGAGAACAGTAGAAAGAACCGGATCGGGGCATTGCCGTGTCCGCGACAGCGTCCGCGGCCGCCGAGGAAGTTGACTCCATGCAGAAAGCTGTCTCCGCGCCGCAGACGGTAACGGTGGAAGAATTCGCCGTAATCTAGACGAAATTGGACGACGGGTTCTGGAAACTGAATGAAACGCTGCAGGGTCAGATGCAGATACAGCCGGCGGCGGAAGCGCCGTCGACGCCCGATATAATAGAGACGACGATAGTCAAAACAGAGAAGGACGTCGATGAATCAAGCAAGAAGCTTGAAGAAAAGACGGCGCCTGTCCTGCCCGAAATGGAAGATTCCGGAGAAGAAGACGCGTCGTCTGGTTCAGGATTTCTGTCCAGCAAGCAGTATCCGGATTTCACTTTGATACTGATGAAGCAACATGCCAGTACATGCTAGCTTATATCCGGGTAGTTTCAGCTTATAACGGATAATTTTAAAGAAGTAGGAGAAAAACTAGACGATATAAACGCAAGTCTCAACAAAGGGAAAATAGACTGGACCGTCGTTCTGCTCGTGCTGGCGGCGTTCCTCGTCCCATTGTTCTTTGACAAGATAAAGGGATTTCTGGCAAATTTCATGTCGACTTTCGACGTATTCAAGGTCATAAGCGACTTCATAAATAAAATAGAGTGGGTTAAGGAAGTCAAGGAAATCTCCGGGCAGATCTGGGAATACGTCAAGGAGAAGTTTTCGAAGTTCGTCGAAGATCCGTTTGGGACGATCGTCGAGAAGTTCAAGACGGCTTATACCGCGCTTACGACATGGGCTAAGGACATCTGGGCCTGGGTTACGGAGAAAGTCGGGCTTTCAAAGAAAAAGCAGGAGGAAAACGAGAAGAAGGCCGAAGAGCACGCGACGAAGACGACCGATACGGCCATAGGCAAGCTCGAGGCGAAAGTACAGGAGGCGGCCGAGAAAGTCGGAAAGAACGCGTCAGACCAGTGCGACAAGATGAACGAGAAGGTTTCCGAGAAATCTTCCAAGATCAACGAAGACGTCGACAAAATGAGTGAGGACGTAAACGGCACGATAACCAAGACGACCGACGACGTCAACGCCAGCAGTCAGGAACTGAATGAAAAAACGCTTCCTGGCCTCAATAAAGAACTAGAGGAGTCCGTCGACGGCGCGGGAAAGAAAGTAGAAGACAGATCGGACAACGCCATAAAGGCGGCGGACGACAAGCTGAGCAAAGGCCTGGAGAAGCTTGAAAGCGACATGAAGGAAGACGGAGCTCCGACGAACGTCAGCAAAGACCAGCTCAGCAAAATGGACTCCGCCGCGGACGCAGAGGGCGCGAACCTCAGCGCCCCTATAGATCAGAAAGTCAACATGCCCAACAAGGTCGCGGCGACGACCCAGACCGAGCAGGGAAAGACGACGACTCTTTATACGAACAAGGCCGACGTAGAACGCGCCGCTGGCGAAAACGCCGAAGTCCAGCAGATGATGCAGACGACACAGGGCGCATACGCGGCCGCAGGCGCCGGGCAGACCGTGAACGTCAGCAATAACGCGTAGGTAAAGCAGAATGTCTCGAACAAGCTCCTCATGCGCGTGGATGGTAAAGAAGATAGCCAGATGGTCGTCTACGAGAGCATGGATAAGACGTTGACCGAGGTGTCAAAGAATACAAGCGTCATCGAAGAAGGCTTCGCGAAAAGCCGTCAGCTGCTCGACCAGCTGAAGACAAAGGTAAACGAGTATTTCCAGGAATTAAATTCGGCCGTGAAGATCATAGCCGACAAGGAACGCCCGCAGAAGACCGACATCCTGCTGCAGGGAAATTCCGGCAATGCGCCGGGCAGTGATAACGAATATACGTCTACGTTCTGATGCAGGGCAAACAGGACATAAACGCCAAACAGGCCAAAGACTGGAATTCAGCCGGGAAAGACATCGACGGCGTCCAGCTTCAGGGCGGCGGAAAAGACGAATTCCTGGCCGCGGTGAAAGACGTTTTCTGCAGACAGGTAAAGGCTCTGCGGTCAAATGTGAAAGACGACCGCTACCGCAGCATCGTCGATATGCTCATGCTCCGCGTCAATTCCGATATAGAAGCCGCGGCGCTTGAAATGTCCGAACAGCTTCCGCTTACATCTGAAATAAAATACGGCATACAAGACGAGCTTCAGAAGTGGTTCAGCGACAGATACGGCCTGACGTACGCCGAATATGCAGAAGACGTCCTTTCGCTGATACGTGAATTTCTGGCAAAGAATTCAGGGTCTGGAACATCTGAACAGAAGACATCTGAATCTGAATCTGAATCTGAATCTGAATCTGAATCAAATTCGTTAGCCGAGGTAGGAACACAGTCCGCATCGACCGACCTTGTTCGGAAAGATACAGGATCCGCCGTCGTTCAAGGCGCGCCGTCCATGTTTGAGCGGCTTGACATGGCGATTACCGCCGGGTTCGAGAAGATAGACGGCGCGTTGAAATCCTGTCGGGTTGCGGGTTTTTCACAGACTGAGATGCCTGAAACCATTTCATGCGTAAAGGTAATAACGGAAGTACAGACGCAGCAGGCGTCCGTCCAGGAAAAGCAGAACGCGGTGCAGCTTCCGGAGTTGAATCCGGGCCGTGAAAATCTGGCCGAGAAGAAGGCCCGCAAATACCTTGACGGAAGCTATATCTATTCTGACTACGAGGACATATTCAGCGATTTAAACGCCATCCAGGCCGCCTCGGCCGTCGCCGTCGCGCAGAATTTCCAGGATATATGCGGCGTCGTCGAAACGAACATAAAGTCCAGCGTTGAATGCGCACTCGAATCCATGGAAGATTTCATGGATCGCGTGAGCGATCTGTCGCGCGCGCTCAACGTGACGCTTTTAGACAAAATCATAAATTTCTTCAAGCAGCAGGCAATCGGATATCTTCTGAAACCGATAAAGAAGATGCTGTGGGACTATCTCTGGAAACTCCTGCCGGACTGGTGGAGCATGTTCAAGGCCGTCTTCCGTGGGATATGGAACGGCATGAAGGCCCTCGGGAAGGCTTTGTGGAAAGTCTTCAAGTTCGTCGGAAAGCTTATCTGGAAGACGTTCAAGGCCGTATACAAAGTGGCCAAGGCCGCATTGAGCGGCGTCATAAAGCTGATCCATGGGCTTCTAAGCGGCATATGGAAGGGGCTTACGTCCATTCTGTCGCTGCTCTGGAAAGCGCTGACTGCCATATTCAGGTTCGCCGGACAGGCCATAGCTGCGATATTCCGGGCATTCATGAAGACGAAGGTCGGAAAATTTCTCGGGAAGATCGGACGCGCGATAGGAAACGCCGTAAGCAAGGTGGCGGGCGCGGTCGGAAAGGTGTTCAAAGGCGTCGGAAAGGCGATAGACAAGGTAAAAGGCGCCGTGAAGAAGGGCGTCGAAAAACTGAAAGGCGCGTTCAAGAAGGGCCTGAAGAAAGTCGTCAAGGTCATAAAGGACACGATCAAGAAAGTGGCGAAGAAGATCTTCAACATGGTGAAGAACACCGTGAAGAAGCTCGTCACTAAGATAGCGAAGAAGCTTGGGCTCAAGATAGGCAAGAAGATAGCGTCGAAAGGCCTTATGGCGGCTCTTAAGATGGGCGCCAAGAAGATAATGGGGTTCTTCAAGAAATGGGTCGGCAAGATCATAAAGAAAATCGCGGTGAAGCTCCTGCAGATGGCCGGCATAAACGCCGTTCCAGGCATAGGACAGATCATTTCCGTGTGCATGATGATCTATACGATAGTCGACACGATAGTGACGTTCTGGGAAGTATACAAGTTCATGAAGGAAAACCCGGAGGCCTGGGACTACATGAAGGAGCAGGTCGTCATATGGGCCAAGAAGGCGTTCAACTTCGTCGACGACATGCTGAAGATAGGCAAGATCTGGTTCAAGAAGATATTCATAGACGGTCCGAAGAAAATCGCGAAGGCGTATTCGCATGCGCTAAACTTCCTGCTCAACCCGGTCTCGGCAGGCAAGCGCCACGCGAAGCAGCTGATATACCAGGCGCAGCTAAACAAGATACGCGATATGGGAATCGAGAGGATGAAGTCGTCGCCGCGGAAGGACTGGCTCGACTTCGTCAACAAGAACTACAAGAAGAACACGGCCTAGATAAACGCCCTGCGGGCGAAGGCCGATCCGCTTACGGCAAAGATAGAGGAAGAATCCGACTCGTGGTGGCCGAACAACAAGAAGATAGCCAAGTGGCTGGAAGAGCGTCAGGAGTATTTTCTCCAGATGATGAAGCTTTCGGCCCAGATAGGCATATTCGAGCTGTCAAAGGAGGCACAGGCTCAGGCCGAGCGCGTCATAGAGGGCAGAATTCTCCGCGCCGAGGCCCATAAGAAGCTCATGGAGAAGCTCGCCGAACACAGGAAGCAGATAAGGCTCAGCTATGCCGGCAAGAAGATCAACCTGCAGGAACTCGGGAAAATCATGGCGGAAAACCGCAAAAAACAGGAGGAGTTCGACGCGGACGTACGGTCTTTCGTCAAGGATACTGAATCCCGCGCCATGGAATTCATCCAGAAGCTCGAGGACTTCCAGACAGACAATCCAGGATACGACAAGTCTGAACTCGACGACGAAGACGAAAACTGATGATTTCGGGTTTTTTTCGCGTATATTTTAAATGTGGATGAATTTGACGGATTAAGGACTTAGCTGCGCGGACTGCTTGAGACGAGGCCGCTTGGATTTCAGAGATCTCTCAGGAAGGCGTCGAACAGAAGGCTTCTGGATTTCGTTTTCAGGTGGTCGGCCGCGTATCTGGATCTGCCGTTCAAGACAAGGATTTTCTGGGCTGTCTCTGGACGTACTGAGTATCCGCGTTGCGCCGTATGCGGAAAGGAACTCAGGCACGATCTGTCATGTCATCAGCTGAACGGCTATAGAACGGCGTATTGTTCCGTCAAATGCGCACACAGGAATCCGGAGTATTTCGAGACGTACCGGAAGACGATGCTCAGCCGATACGGAGTCGACTCGCCGCTCAGGGTCAAATCCGTGAACGAGAGACTGCGCAGGACGCTTTCGGAGAAGACGGCCGCTGAAAAGGCCGCATCGAACGAGAAGCGCAGGAAGACGAACCTTGAGCGGTACGGCGTCGAATTCCAGGGCCGGATCCCGGAAATAGCCAAGATAATTTCCGAAAAGCAGAAGAACCTTCCGGCGGACGTCAAGGCGGACATCGTGCGGCGCAGGAAGGCGACGAAGCTTGAACGGTACGGAGACGAGAACTGGACGAATCAGGAAAAGGCGCTTGAGACGATAGGCAGGAGGACGGACGCGGAGCGCAGGCGGATCGGAGACAAAATCAGGAAAACGAACCTCGAGCGGTACGGCGTCGGAAATGTCATGGACGTTCCGGAAATCACTGAAAAGGTTTCGGAGCGCGCCGCGGCGCGCTCATATGGAAATCTCCTGGAAGACGAATACACTGAGCCTTTGTTCGACGAGCCGTTCTACTCAGCGCATTTCGACGAACCCCTTGAATGGAGATGCCGCCGTTGCGGGAAGACGTTCATCCAGCGGAAATACGAACATCAGCCGTACGTCGCCCGGTGTCTTGACTGTTTCCCGCTCAGGGGACGCGATTCGCGGCTTGAGAACGAACTCGCCGGATACATCGGCGGATTCTATCCTGGAGAAATTCAGCGGAACAGCCGTAAAGTGGTTCCGCCGCGCGAACTTGACTTCTATTTTCCGGACATCGGTTTCGCGGTCGAGTTCAACGGCGTATACTGGCACAGCGTCGATCAGGATTGTCCGGCCGGATACCACATGGAGAAAACCGAAGCGTGCGGACGCCTCGGCGTACGCCTGCTGCAGGTATTCGACTTCGAGTGGAAGTACAGGCGCGAAGCCGTCGAATCATGCCTGAAGGCCGGATTCGGGCTGTTCGACAGGCGAATTCAGGCAGACGAATGTTCCGTTTCAGAAATAGACTGCGAGTCCGCCCGCAGGTTCTTCGACGCGAATTATCTCGGGCCATTCCCGTCGTCCGGAAAATACGCCGCGCTTTCGACGGGAGACGGCGTCGTTCAGGTCCTGGCCGCCGGAAAAGAAGACGGCGTCCTGCATATCGGTTTCTGCACGGCGAATTTCACGTATGTCGAAAACGGTCTTGATATTCTGCTCGGATATGTTTCCGGCCTGTTTCCGGACGCCGACCGTGTTCAATTGGAATTGGACAGGCGTTTTCCGTATTCCGGGGATTTCTCTGAACTTGGATTCAGGAATGTCGGATATGGGAAACCGCGGCGTTGGTTCTACGACGGCCGGATAAAACGTTTTGTCCAAGACAGGCCCGATACGAAGCATCCATACGAGGTCTACGACTGCGGAACCATGCTTTTGGAGAAAACAATTTAAAAAAACAAAGGAGTTTCTGTTTTGGAAACTCCTTTGTTTCTGAGCAGTATATTTTTTATTTAAGGTTTGTAATTGAACCGTCATTGGCCTACTCAATTTCCCAATATGTGCATCCGATAGTAACACTAAATTTAGATGCGTCGCCGCCCGTATACGAAAGCGACGTTTCCCCGACGTCTTTTATCGTCACATTGTAGAACTTGTAGATCTGGCTGATGCGCTTGTTCGTCTTGTCGAAAAGTTTAAGACGTATGACGGAATTGTCGTTTACGCCGCGATCGCCTTCGAATACAGATCCGCCGGAAATGTCGAAGTTCATGACATGGTTCATCCAGGCGAAGAAAGCGCGGCGTATGCTGCCATCCGTGTCGTCGAGCATCTCTATGGTCGTCTCCTTCGTCATGTCTATGTTCGTCGGCACGAGGTTGGGGATTTCATAGCCCTTGAACGATACCGGCGCATAGTTGACGCTGCGCTTCGGAATGACGAACGACTGTCCGAATATCATGTTGTTTTTCAGGACTTCGTCTATTTCCGGATATCCTGAGACAGCCTCTACTTCGAACTGGTTCGTGCAGCGTATGTTGTCCGCAGTCGCCTATGCGAGGAATTGGTTTAACGCGTTTGCCATGTTGTCTGATCCTTTTTGAAATTCGTTTTAGATTATTTACTAAAAATTGACGAGAAAGCGCCGGGTTTTAGCCCGGCGCGGAGTTCAATTGATATTTAATGGACTTTCGAAAACTCAATCGAGCACGTAGTTGACTATCTTATTGATATCGCCGTGCGTAGACGTTGAATATACGCCTTTCATAGACTTCTTCATGTTGACGGAATCGAATTTCGTGCATCCATTGAACATGTAGGAATAGCAATAATCTGCCAAAATCGTAGCTGGAAGCTGAGGGGCTGTCTGGAGACCCGTGCATCCTCTGAACATGCTGGAGTAGCAAAAACTTGCCAAAGTCGTAGCTGGAATCTGAGGGGCGGTCTGGAGACCCGTGCATCCGTAGAACATTCTGGCGTAGCAATAAGCAGGAACATCTTTCTTGTCCTTGAAACCGTCTTTGACAAGCAGCGACTGGATGTTTCCCGAAGCGTTGACTTTCCCCTCAACGGCAAACTGGTAGCAGTTGCTGGTTGACTTCGAGATCGTCTCATTGCTTCCAAGCGCCTTGAACTCGACATAGCCGTTCTCATCCAGGTTTACGGCCGTTCCGAGCGCGTACTTGCTCCAGGAGCCTCCGTTCAGGCTGTACTGGAGATTTATCAGTTTCTTGTCGGCCGAGTCTTCTGTCGTGTTGTCGATGCTATTATTCAAATTTCGATTCAGGCACACTGACGCGCCGGCTTCGGCTGCGGTGAACCTCAACGGCTTGTCAAGCCCCCCCCCCATCCTGATGCTTCAGCATCCAGTTCTTGATGTATTCGGGCGGTTCTCCGAGGTATATTTCTGTCATTTTAGTTTTTCTCCGTTTTAAAATGGATGAATTCATCTATATTTACACAGAAAGCTATCGAAAAAGCCGCCGGATTTTCAGTCTGGAACATGGTTCGCATGCTTCAAGCGCTTTATTTTTTCCAATGGTTGGTAAATAAGATTTAAATGTCACTTGAACTCGGAAATATTCTCGGAGCAGCCGCCAGCCTTACGACGGCGCTGCAGCAGCCGAAGAGCCTGAAGGAATACCTTCACATCATGAGCAAGTTCGGCATTCAGGTGACGAACAACTTCGAGATAAACTTCTCCGGTCTCCAGGACGTCACATTCTTCGTCACGACCATTAGTTTCGACGGCATCGAGGTCAAGACGGACGAGGTATACTACGACGGGCAGTCAATCCCGATTCCGTTGAAGATGGTATACGGCCATTCTGGGTCGATGACAGTCATAAACGACGGAAACGGGTACATCTACGCCGCCCTGAAGGCGTTCGTCGAGGCGAATTCAAACGTGACGAAAGTGGACAACGGGTATAAGCTGACGATAAAATGCCTTACCGGAGACGACAAATACAAGGGTTCGGTCATAACGCTTACGTCCATATTCTTCAATAAAATCGACGGCCTGCAGTTCCAGTACCAGGGCGGAGACGTGTCGACGTTCAACGTCGGGTTTTCTTTCAGGGACTTCGAATTCACGCCCGGCGCACTGGCGCTCGTCGGCGGAATAAACGGAACGCTTAACTCGCTGGTGGGCTGATGGGCATAATCGGAGATTCGCTGAATAAGATGACGGACGCCGCGCTCGGCGGGCAGTCTGGCACGGGACTCCAGGATTTTCTGTCCCATTTCAGCTCAAGTGAGGGAAAATGGATAAACCAGCTCGACCCGTATTCGTTCTTCGACGTCACGATGAAATTCTACCCATTGGTGGAATCGACTAAGACGGCGGATGGCCGGGAGTGGTACGAAAAGCTCGGCGATGCAGCCCTGAACTCCGCCAAGAGAATGACGAAGAACCTCGCGAACAACCTGACAGGCGGTCTGCTCGGTTCTATAATGAACAGCAAAGTCGAAATCGAGAAATGCCGCCAGAAGAACTCGGGCTGCGGAAAGACGTCGTTCATGGAATACCTCGCCGCCGCGAACTTGCTCGTCGGACAGGAAGACTGGGTCGGGGAAAAGGCCGGGCAGGCGATTAGGCCGTTGGAGCTCCAGCTCGGCCTTTACTGTCAGGAAGTCACTCTTCCCGATTTCGAGATTCCCACAGGATCGTCGTCTCAGTCCGCGATCGGGGAATTTCCCATAAACGGCGTATACGTTAAACCGACGTCGCAGGTGCTGAACATGCAGATACTCAATACGAAGGTTCCGCTTTTCGAGCGCCTGTTCTACCCGTGGATGCGCGAAGTCGTTCTGCCGTGGTGGAGCTACGGGTCGTAGCCATACACAACCGCGACCATTACCGTCGACATGACGAAGCACAGCGACGTAAAATATGTATTTTACGGATGCAGGCCGCAGACGATTAAGGCCATGTAGGCCGCGCAGCAGCCGGATCCGCAGAACAAGCAGCGGCAGATAGCGTTTCTATACGACTACATGATGGTCCAGTCCAGCTATAAGAACGTGGAAGAATGGACCGAAAAACTTCTCGGGACGGCGAAGACGCTCGTCAACGCGGCCGGCGGGATGATGAACCTTTGAGTTTTTTTGAAGCTGGCAACCATTTTCAGTGATTGCCATCTTCAAAAAATGGTATAATAAACTATGTATGGATGATGTAGAACTTATAAGACAATTTGAACAGCAGCATAAGGACATCGCCATTGCTTATGGTGGTGATGGGACTTTGCTGAGCAAAGTGGCTGAAGTCTGGAAGAAGAAAAGCATAATTCCAGTTAGAAACTATGCACGATGCAGCAAGCATTAGAATCTGCTTGAAGAGTTATGCACAAAGAATATGACTTCAAAAGAGCTCAAAGCTGGACTTAAATGGAGCAAGGCGCCTTTCCTTGAAGCTAGACTGAAGTCTTTTGATGAAGACAGTCAGCCATATCGGGGCATTGCGGAGATTGTGCTGAAGTCTTACAACCCAACAGAAGCACTGCGCTTCACGGTCTTTGTCAACGGCAAAGTGTACATGAAGCAGTGCATAGCTGATGGTGTCATATTCACTTCAAAGCTTGGATCACATGGCTACTTCAAGTCTGTCACTAGGACGCTCTTCACTGACAATGACTCTGTCGGTCTAGGCTTCATTGCGCCGACGTATGGAATATGCAATCTTGTGCTGAAGGCTACAGACAAAGTCACTGTCAAGCTTGACAGATATGCAATTACCATGATCTCACACGACAAAGAGTATGAGACTGTTGAGCTTCGAGCTGATGAAGAGATAGAGTTGAGCTAGTCATGTGAGGGAGCATCTCTGCTTGGATATGATATATTTTGCTGTCAAGATTGCAGAAACTTGAGGAACTCAACTATTGTCAATGACAAGTACATTGCATGAAAGGCAATGACAAATGGATGTATTATATATATGAAGACAGTTGAGAGGAATATATTTGAATCATGACAAGTCATATGATAGCGGCTGAGGCATTAAGCGTAGTTCATAACGGGGTGGCTGTGATATAGGCGGATATTCATTCTTTGACTGTAGAGGTTGACAATTGATGAGAAAGAACAAGAAGCAGAAAGATTCCAAGCATCTCATATGTAAATATGCTCACTGCGAAGTTGACCAGTGGGGATCTGAGCTTTGCTGTGGCAGGAATGGCTGCTATTGCAAGTTTGACCGCAGAGATCCAGAAATTGACTACAACAGATGTGGTGACGCAGTCTTGGTGACACCTGATAAATGGGAAAATCATGCCAGAAAGAAAAGATGGTGAAGAGAGAGAGATAACAACAAGAACTGACATGGCTTTAGTTTTTTGATGAAGTTGTTTCACAGTATATACAATTAAAGTTAAAAACTTAAATATTTTGAGTGAACTCTACACCAGGCTGAAGATCTGGTAGTTTTTTGCTTTAATTTTTGTAAATATATTCAAGAAATTTCATGCTGATTTATAGCAACCTTTAAAGAAAGTTTGCCTTTTTCAGTATGGAAATTATAAATTAAAGGATTTTTAAATGACATCGAGATATTCCAAAGACCAGATTGAGAGCGCCATTTCCTATTGGAAAAACATGCTTAACGAGGCCGTGTCTGAAACGAAAGACGGGAAACCGGCCGGAAACAAGAAATCCTCCGCCGCGAAGAAGCCTTCTAATTCGAAGAAACCGTCCGCTGCGAAGAAACTGGCGCCAGCGAAGAAGCCTTCTACGGTAAAGAAGCCGGCGGCCGCAAAGAAACCCGTCGATTCGAAGAAGACTCCTGAAGTCACCGCGCCCGCCGCGAAGACCGATCCCAATGTCAAAGACGCGGCCGAAAATACGGCGCGTAGAGGCGGAAACGGCGCGGAACCCGTCACCACGCCCAAAACAGCCGCATCGCCAGAGGATGTAAAGAAAGCGGAGGCTGCCATCTCATCCGACGGCACGAACGTCGACAATCCGAAAGAAGCCCGTTCTGAAGCCTAGAACGTCGGTACGTTCGATCTTGGCGCCCGCCTTGCGCGCATTCACAACATGGCCGTGAAGAAGACGCGTAAAATCGTAGGAAAGTTCCTCAACGGACAGAAGCTCGGAAACGAGACGTCCGTCAGGGTAATCAATTCCCTGATTGATCCGCGCAGCCACAGGTTTGTCGGAAAAGACGGCGACGAGATGATTATCACGATCAGCGTCGCGATCGACCAGGCTAACGTCAAGGGCTTTCGCAAGTTCGTCGCGTCGATTCTGCATGAGTCCGGCCATCACGCGGCGGCGTACAGGTACGAGCGTCTTGACGAAAACATTTTCTCAACCGTGTTCAGTGCCATAGGCGCCGCGACTAAGGCCGGAAAAGAGGGCATTGACAAGTCCATACAGAATGCGAACGACGAATTCCGCAAGCGCCTCGGCGTCGCCGGTCTTCAGACGTATCTCAATTCGTTCTGCGGCATAAACAGCCATCTGGCGGACAACGTCAAGACCATCGATCCCGAGGCTTCTTCCATAACGAACGACAACGGCAATGCCCGGTATGAATATTCGTGCAAGGTGACGGTTTCCATCTGAGGGCGGATAAATGAAGTCAATCAAGCGCAGAATACACGGTCCGCAGACCGTATCGGAAGACGTCAACAACGTCTTTAAGGTAAAGCGTCCCGCAAGGGAGGCCCGCGCCGAGGCCGGCAAGGTCGCCATAGAGGCCGGCGATCCCATGCATGAACTCGTCGTAAGGCATAAAAAGGCGAAGAAGGCGGCGGCCAAGGCGTGTAAGAACGAGCTTAACTCGACGGGCGACGAAAATGCGTCGAAGTTCGACTCGCTCATCATATCGAATTCCTGCATCAAGGACGGCCGTTGGATAGACGCCGGGAACAGCGGAATCATGTATATCGTCTGCGCGCTCCATGCGCCTTCGAAAAAGGGGGTATTCCGGCGCATTCTGTCCGGATCGATCGGCAACTGGGGTAAAAACGTCGGCGTGGCCGCGCTCCAGGCGTATGTCAAGGAATTTCTCGGAAAGACGTTCGCGCGCCAGGTGACGAAAAAGACCGTATTCGACGGCGTAGACTAGCAGCGCGACCGCATCAAGTTCTACGTGGCGTTCAAGCTCCTGACCGCCGACGACAAGTTTGACGAATCCGAGCTGGTCGAACCTGAACTTGAAAATTGACCGTATCTTGAAAAGACTGATGAAAAACAGACGGTATATGCCGTCTGTTTTTCATTTAAACAAAACAGTAGTAAATATTTAAAATATGTCACTTTTTCAGATACCTGGAAATTGCAAGCAGTCGCATTTGCCGTTCGTACTGAAACCAGGCGCCAAGATAAACGACAATTCCGTCTAGAGCAGCACGGAACTGGCCGGCGCCGGCCCCCAGTATTTTACGTATAAGTCCAATACTAAAGTCAGCATAGGCGATGTCGGCAATCTCAGGTTCTATCCGAAATCGTTCGAGAACCTTTCAATCGAAGGCGATATTTCGTATAGCATGCTGTATCCGCCGAAAGACGACGGAACAATGGACAGCTCCAGGAAAATCGGGCTTGCCGACATATTGAACCACATCCCCGGCATTCAGATACGCGAATTCCTCCCCGACACGAGGCTTGATCAGTGCATAAACATGTTCGTTGACTTCTTCAAGAACATGACGAAACTTTTTACGAACAGCGACGAGAAAAAAGGCACGGACGGCGAAAAGAAGCCGTAGGAATCTGCTTCCGAGACGATAGAGAAATTCGCGAAGAAACTCCTGGCCGCGTCGTGGTTTACGATAAAGTTCATGGCCGGAAAGACCAATCCCGATTTCTATTCCGCGACGGACCAGCCGGCCGGATTTAAGAACCTTACGGCGCAGCCGACGTCGGGTTCCGCGGAAATGTACATAATGCAGTTTCCGTATAACCTGTACTATAGATTACAGTCGTGTACGACCACTAACATATATGAAATCCCCGCCGCGACTGATGACAAGACCATTCTGCATTCGGGAGACGGCTATGCCGGCTGGGGCGGCGGCGACGACGTTATGACCGCAGGCGGCTTCAGGATTTCGGACATACTCAACAAGATTCCCGGCGTGGGCACGATCGCGAACATGATCCTTGGAAACATAGGCATAAACTACATGCCTTGGTGGAATCCCGGTACGGGGGCGAACGTATCCGAACCTGAAATACAGGTGAAGTTCGACCTGTTCAACGACGACGTGACCGCCGCCGTCACGAATTTCATATTCGTCAATACAATAGTCCCGAACAATAAATGGATACAGTGGAACATGTTCCAGCATTCGTCTTCGCTGTACGACATAAAGATAGAAGGCCTGAACCGTCTTTTCGCGTGCGCCGGAAACTTCGACGTCTCATACGAGGGCATTCTGCGGGATCCGTCTAGGGAGTTCATAGAAAAGCTCTGCGCGCACGTCAATACGAAGCTGTTCAACGCGGGGGAGCTGAAGGAAAATATCCTGAAGCAGAGGCTCATCAAGATTCCGGACGTGTATAAGGTAACGGCGAAGTTCAAGTCACTGCTTCCGGCGAACTTCAATAATTGGCTGTACGTGTATTCGAAGAACTCCAACATCATAGACGATTACGAGAAGGTTGGATATACGGCGAACGTCATGACCGACGCGATAAACACGGGCGTCAACGTCTACGCGAAAATGGTGAAGAATGTGTGGGAAGCATCTGACGATACGATATACGATAAAAATGGCGGAAAAGATAAAGACAACACCATCCTGAAAGACACTCGAAAAGAGATGAAGGAGCGGAAGGCGGAAATGGAAAAAGGGCAGATGGCGCAGAAGGACGAGCAGAAAAACAAAGAGCAGTCCGCAAAAAAAGCCGAAGAACAGGCAAGTAAAACAGCAACGCGGAAGCAGAAAAACCAGGGAGTGAAGAAATGAAGCTCTACGACGTCGACGACGACGGAGTCAAATCCATCCTGAAGGCCGCGGACTTCGATAATTTCTTCGACGTCTATCTGGACGGTTCCGGGAATTATTTCTTCAATCTTAACTCCACTCTGTACATAGACGTGGACAAAGACCAGCTTCCGACATATACGTGCCGGCATAGAAGCCATTGGCCGCTCATCTCATACAAGATCTACGGAACTACCAGATACGCGTGGCTTTTGATGAAACTCAACGACGTCAAGGCCAAAGACGTCTTCAACGCGAAGGATCCGGGCGACATCGTCTATTATATAGATCCGGAAAATCTCGAGCAGATAATCGAAAGCATAAACCAGATGGACTGATATGGGACTGAACAACAAGACGTCTAATACATTCCGGGTTCTCGAGAACAACAAGCAGTATTCGATCTTCGTCACAATATACGTATCGGAGGGGAATACGGACGAAGACCTGAACGTAAGCCTCAACCTCGCGGACCTGGAGGAGGTCGTATACGAAAACAAGTTCAACGACCTGCTTACACGCGGACATGTCATCTTCACTGACAAATACGGCGACATGGACAAGTTCATGAGCAAGCAGTACGTCTATCTTGACCTCATGCTGTCATACGACGAGGAAAAGGAAGACAAGACCCATCAGACCGCGCCGATGACGAAGGAAAACACTCTTCTGGCGCGGTTCATAGTCCAGAACATAAAGGTGCTTTCCAGGGTAGGATATACAGTAAAGTACAAGCTCGACATAATATCAAAAAACTGGTTCAACTGCGCCGCGCAGCTTAATTTCACAAACTACGGAAAAGATCCCGAACCGGTGTTCGACATCTTCAAGGCGTGCCTTGTGCAGCAGGGCCTTAAGATAAACCAGAAAATGTTCGACAAGGTAAAGACCGAAGTCAAGCTGAATTACATAACGCAGCAGAATTCAAATCTTTTTGACGTCGCACGGTATCTTTTCCACAAGCTGTACTATTTTAAGAAAAAAGAAGAATCGATGAAGTTCTTCACGTATAACGAATTCGACGACAAATATTCGCTTTTCGACGTCAAGGACAAGGACACGATCAACGGCCTGCACACGGTCTGCGTGTCATTCTTCAAGTCGAACGCGGAAGGCCTTTCGAACGGAGACGTCGACATGAACTCGTTTTCGCACGGACTTCCGAAGACACGGCTGTACAATAATTTCTTTGAGTACAACATGTACGACTACGACTATGAAAGGTCGTGCTTTACCAATTAGAAGATATCCGAAGACGATCTGCTTTTGTACGCAAACAACAAGCTGGATCACTGCGACTACATAAACAAATATAAAAAACGGTTCTACAACGGACTTGAATATTCCAACGCCGGGGCGTTCTGGAACAACAATCAGAACATCTACGACGACATGTTTCAGGTTCTAAACGAAACGGATTCCTTCATCGTCGACGTGGCGGGGGATCTCCATAGGTATCCGGGATCGTATCTTAACATAGTAATCGACAGGAACATGAAGGCCGCCGGCAGCAACAGCAAGGAAGAGCTCGAACGCATGAAGAAAAAATACAGATCGTTCGAAGGGATGTTTCTCGTTACGAAGATAATACATACGATCCGTCCGACGGCTGAAAAGAAACGCTTTAAACAGCAGTTCGTCGCTTGCAGGAATTTTCTCCCGAAGTGACGCCTTAAATCGAAGGCTTCTGCGTTTTTCCATGCGAATTTAAGTTGGACTCGGCTGCGTTCGCATGGAAACAGTTTACCGGTAAATAGAAAGTATAATATTTGAAGTTTAACCATGGCGAACGAACCGGTACAAGCTGAAAAGAACGAAGAATCAAAGTCCAAGCCTGTTGGTCTTGAACCCAGGCAGATAAAATCTCTTTTTGAGATTGACGTTGGTTCCATAATGTCGAGCCTACATGTAAAGGCCATGTCCGAATTCAACAGCAAGTTCGGAGACTATACGATAGTTAATTCAGCCATGTCGGGCGACGGGAAAGACAGCAAGCTTGAAAGTGCGGGCGAATAGATCATATCTATTAAGTCCAAAGAGGACGGAGCTTAGATAGAAAAGAAAACGGCCGTCGAAGGAATCAGGCTGTACGTAAAATGGTATGTCGGCCCGGATTTCGCCAAGAATCTAAAAGACGAAGACGTCAAACCGCTTGCGGATCCGCAGGGCGGTGGGTCCGCCGGCGGCGAAACCGACAACGACGACGATGAATCAGACGAAGACGCGGAATCGCTGAATGAATCCGTCAAATTCAAGTCTTTCATGCGTTTTCTCAACGAAGCCGGCGACGAAGAGATAAAGGAAAAACCTGAACTCGACAATGATCCGGAAGAGGACGCGGAAGAAGAGGAAGCCGAAGAAGAGCCTGACGAGGAAAACGGCGAAGAAGGCGAAGGCGAATCCGGTTCCGAAGACGATGAAGGTGGTGAAGACGAGGAAAGCGATGGCGAAGGCGATGGAGACGAAGAGGGAGACGAAGACGGTTCTGATAAAACCAAAGATAAAGCTCCAGGGTATTTCATAACTTATGAAATGAGCGTACCGGGGGTAAAAGAACAGTCCCTGGATAACTCCATTAAAAAGTCTGCGTTCAGCCTGTTTGACGACATTAAAATAACGCCGGCCGGCATATTCGGCAGCGGATCGAGTTTTACAGTCAAAGACATAAAGAAAAGCGTAAAGAATTTTCTCGGCCTCGGCGGAGTGGATCCGAATAAATTGACATCGAATATCAGCGATAATTTTCGCCATCAGTTTCCGGATAACAATATAGGCAGCGACGATATCATCGTAAAAGACCGGAGGACGCTGCTCAAGAAATACGGCGGCATGCTCAACGGAAAAGACCGTCAGCGCGTAGAGAAATCCCAGTATTCCATATTGATTAAGATACCGGCGAGCAACGACGCGTAGGAGTTCATTAACAAGAAAGTCGTCGCGGCCATTATCACGAAGTCGATAAAGGGCGTCGTCAAGAAATTCAAGCACGGAGTGGAGCCGGAAGACGTCATTCTGATATAGAATTTTATCGACAAGGACGACCCGACGCAGCTGCGGATAAACGTTCTTAAAAAGAAAATCGTAGATCTGCAGCGATATAAAAACAAGATCGGAGAACTCGACAACGGAAAGAAAACTCTTTTTTAGATTCTGAACGAATTCGCCAAATACGTCGACCAGCTGTCCAAAGACAAGGATCTTTCAAAGATGGATTCACCTGGATACGCCGAGTTTCTAGCCGATATCCAGAAACTCGCCGAGCAGGAGCTGAAGACGGCCAACAAGAACAACGGCAAAAAAGACGAGATCCTGAAAAAGCTTCTTACTGACATCGAGAGCCTTATAAAGAAGAAAAAGCTCAATGAAAGCGTATATATCGTCAACGGCGATATGGTAAATGAACTGCTCGGTTTTCTGTTCGAGAATCGTCCGCTCACGCCCGGCAACCGCGGAATGGCAAAGCGCTCTGACAGTCAGACGCATGATCAGATCATGGGCATTCTCTTCAACGAGGCGGATCCCGAACCGAGCTCAAGCGAAAACAAACCGAAAGAGAATGCCAAACCGGAAGAAAATAAATCTGAGGAGAACAAGCCCGCCGAAATAAAATCTACAGATGGAAAACCCGAAGAAAACAAGTCGGCTGATGCAGGGAAAAATAATACATCGTCGACCGAAAAATCGTCTGGCAGTGAAAGTTCATCCGCCGGCGGATCAACCGAAAATTCGTCTACTGACGATCTATCTAAAGGCGGATCATCTAACAATCAATACGACGACGATGACGACGATGACAGCACCGGGACTAATCTGTACATAATTCCGATGCCGGGTCTCAAATATCCAGATGATGAAGATACGTGGACGGATAACGACTAAAATATCAAATTAAGCGGTAAAGAAAATGGCATAGCCGAAGAAATCATTTACAGTGGACGCTGGATCTATTCTGGCGAAGCTTCATCTGGCGGGCATTCAGGCCGTCACATATCCTGACAAGGACGATTTTATCGTCAATACGGGAATAAAAAACGACGACCAGAAAGCGAAGCCCGATAATCCTGGCAAAGTTGAATTCGACTTGACCGAAGGTGAGTATCAGATAGGCTTTGTCACGACGCTTGAATACCAGGCGAAATCCGGAAATCCGCAGCTGCTCCCGGAGATACAGAAATACCGGAAGGCGTTTGAAAAGGCGAATCCCGGCAAGGCAGCCGGAATCGACAAGAAAATAGATCAAAACGCCCAGAAAGAACTGGAAGCCGAAAAGAAAACGTTTGCCGAATTTCTAAAGAAGAACGCCGCCGCGCTTAAAAAAGCGGGGGTAAAGGAACTCGACGCAGACAAGCTCGACGGACAGAAACTTGGTGAAATGTCTGAACTTGTAAAGAAATTCACGGCCGGCCAGAAACCCGGTAAGGCCGTTACGCGCGAACAAGCCGCTGAAAAGGCGAAGGGCATAGCATTGGAGCAGATCGGCAAATACATAGGGGTATTTTCCGGAAACAAAGACGCAGAGGGAAAACTAGACTCGCAGTTTTCAATGGTAACAGTCGATCCAGGCGTAAAGAATTCAAACGATTCTAAGCTTGTTTCAGGCAATTCGATAGCTTTTCTGAAAGACAATCCTCAGCCGAAGGAAAACGGAGGAGAAGTTTCAGAACGGGTGTGTTTCTTCATAAAGTACAGTATTGTCATCTGACGGTTTGAAATGAACAAGGTCTTAAAATATAATCAAACTTCCGCCAAGCAGTCCGGCAATGAAGTATACGTAGACGTAAAAATGGAATCTGCTCCGTTTAATACTTCACGCGCGTCTGATCCGATGTTGAAGTACCGCATACAGAGGAACGTCAACGTCAATGCCGTGAAAAATTCCATACGCAATATTTTTACGTGGATTCCCGGCGAGCGAATCCTTAATCCCGAATTCGGCAACAAGCTCAGGCTTTATCTGTACGAGGGGATAACGGATTTCAACGTAGAGAAAATCGTATCCGAAATACGACATTGCGTACTTGAATGGGAACCCCGTGCGCAGATAGTCGAAATCGCCAATGTCTCGTCAATTGACGAGACAGAAGACAATACCGTACATCTTCAAATCAGGTATACTATTTCTGGGCTTACGGACGAGCAGTTCGCGTATGACTTCTACGCCGACAAGCCTGTTTAAATAAGGTAATATTTATGAAAAACGAAAGCGAAAAACTTGTAAGTCTTATCGACCGGGACAAGAACGTCGACGCGTTGAAAAGTCTCGACAGAATCCTTAAAAAGAAATGCTCAGACAGAATCGAAAAAATTCTTAAAAAATAATTTAAATGCCGCGCCTGAGGCGCGGCATCTTTTTTTTGTCGTACGGATTTCAGGTAATCACGTATCCCATAAACGTATTCGGCGTATTCGTGCTGTTTCCGGCTATCGGATTGTATACGAGTCCCTGCGAGCCGAATGACTGGCTGAAGTCCGTTATCTTAAATCCCGTCATTATCCGTATCTTCAGACCGGCGGAAACAGGAATGTTAAAGCATACATACTGCATGTATTGGGCATTCGCGCCGGCTATCCACGGCTGAAGCTGCAGCAGAGCCCACGCCCTGTTGCCGAGGTTGTCGCCGATTTCTCCGAGAAGCGCCACATATGCGTTGGCGGGTGAGACTGATTTTGAACCAGTAAGCCATCCATAGCATATGAATTGACCTGATTCGTGTAATTCGACATCGTTTGTCTGATTTCCGATGGTTTCGTCAATCTGCATCGAATAGAACTCACCGTTAAACCGTCCTGCGCCCGCGATCGTAGGGTTTACGTACGCGTTCACGCGGCTGTCTGAAGGACTGAACGTCGGCGAAACTTTATTTTTTACGTCCGTCAAACTTTCTTTGACGTTTTCGACCGCGACGCTCAATGTCATTACGGTCGTATTCGTCTTGTCTGCGTTATCGCTGAGGTTTACTATGCAATTCGCGGAAATCCCGAAATCGTCCTTCATTTTGCCCGAAAGATCATTGTATTCGGACTGGAAAAACGTCTCGTAGTCTATTTTTGAACTCCAGTATTTTGGAGGATTCGAGCCGTTTATATTCTTTGACACTTCTAGCAGATCGTCTTTGGCGAGCCTGTTCGTAAATGGCAGCTGTGATATGGTTCTAGGCGTAATCATGTCTTAATTTCTATTTACTGGATTTTCTAAATCCAATAAATCTAGCCTGCAGACCGGCGTGCTGACGGGTTTTCCAGACGACGTATTCCAGTTTCCCCTTACAAAATGGTCTATATAGAAATCTGGATTAAGTGACCATTCGCCGATTTTCAATTTACAATTGAAAAAGTTCATTTTATTTTTAAGAAATTTCAAATCGGAGTTCCAACCCGGAGTCGTCTGGATGAGTTGGCACGCATCGGGGTTTTTCCCGAACGGAAATTTGAATCCGCCGAACCCGGAATCCTTCTCTGAACCGAAAAAATAATTGTCGCTTTGTATGAAGTTTTTCTGGTAGTGCCGCACGACGATGAACCGCCGCAGTGCCAGAAGACCGTCGTCGAAGGGATTTACCGGAAAGGCATCAGTGTCGAGGTATATCCCGCCGAATCTGTTTACGAACTCAAGTCTCATGACGTCGCTTAGAAACTGTATAAACCTCGGTCTGCCGCCGTATATCCTGAGCTGATGCTCTATGTATTCCCTGTATTTTCCGCGGGTCAATATATAGCCGACGCTGTCGTAAGCGACCTGTTCGTTTTCGTTCTCGATCCGTTTTTTAAACCATATGTCTTCGAGGCGCCTCGTCGGAATATACGCGAAATTAATCCGAAATTCCGGATTCATTTCCTTAAACGCCTTTATTGAATATTCTGCATATCTGGGAGGTGGATTACCGAGCCAGATGAAATGGAGGATCTTCGGTATCATTTGCGGTTGATCAGGTTCAGGATTTCATCGCCGGATTTCAGGTTAAGGCGTTCTATGCCTGAAACGCAGTCGCCATACCGCGTCTGCAGTCCGACATCTACATATGGGAGATCCATCAGTATTCTTTTTCCGTAGAAAAAGCATTCAGTGAGAAGGCGCGGGCTGCAGTCGAAACGGCGCTGGACCGGCGTATAGATGTACGTATCGAATTTTTCGAAAAAATCAGGCACCGGCGCCTGTACCTGTTTGACGCCGTCGATGTTTTCATATTCCGGAAGCATATACGGCACAACGAGCATTGTCTCGGAACAGCCAGATCTCTCATGGTATTCCCGTACGACGTCCGGCGTGATCTTCCTGCAGACATACGTGGCGTACATCATGCCTGTATTTCCGCGTTTTCTGTTTATTGGCTTGTAGAATTTAAACGGTATCTTCTTTACATAGTCCATCTGCCTGAAATGCGCGAGTTTTCTGTATATGCGCGGATCGGCCAGGTATACGATGTTTTTGTTGAACGTCTGCTTTTCGAATTCGTCATATTCGCACAGGAAGCCGTAAAGCCGGTCGGATATCAATATTATCTTACGGTAATTCAGAGACTTTATGTTTCCGTCTGTCAGGATTACCGTGGTGTTTTTCCCGAACATAATCGAATTATATTTTCGGTTGTCGTCGTCAAGCTTTATCTGGATGAAGTCTTTTTCTATGTCTGAAAAATCAATATTATACTTTGAGTTGAACGCGGTTCTAAGCTGTTCGATGTTCAAGCCATCGAAAAACAGTATACCCGCATGGCAGTATTCACGCAGAAAGAGATAATAATCGAAGCATTCGAATATATGTCCGGTTATTTCACGGATGGGCGAATACGTCAATATGACGTCATATGTCGAATCGATTTTTATCATGTTTTCACTCGCCGGAGAATCTGCATATATTTGACGGTTTCAGACTGCTTCATGTGCCTGTGTTGAAAAATATCGGAAATTCTGTTAGAATCCCATGTGGAGTATTCAAATCCGAATTTTCCGCCATTGCGAATGTAATTGAAGTCATACATCCCTTCTTCGAAGAAATAGTCGTCATCTTTGTATTTTATGTTCTCGTCGAAAAAACTTCTATATTCTTCGCTCTCTGGCATTTTCTCGAGGTTGTGGAAGAATCCAAGCTTTTTGTCATACGCCATTAAATACGTGTTGTGAACTGGACATCCGAATCCGGACATTCGCTTGAATCTGTATGCAAGTTCTGGCGTCATCTTGTCAGATTCGGTATATTCTCCGATTATGAAATGTCCGTCCAAATTTCCGAAGCGCGGTTCTGACTTTAGAACCATGTCGAGATCCGCATAAATGAGAAACTGCTCCGGAATGAACTGCGCCCGTTCGGCGACGGCCTGTGCAAGCATTGTATTAACGAAAAGACGTCTGTCCTTGTTTTCAGGATATAATTTATACGCGTCTACGACGATTATTCCGTCGATGCCGAGAAAATACCGGATAAGCGCTGGATTCAGGTCTTTTTTGAAATTAAAGAGATATATTGGAATATCCGAATAGTTTCCGCCGTTTTTCCGCCAGCTTTCGACGCATCGGACGGCCTCGTATTCATAATAAACCGTGCCTATTCCTCCGTCTTCTCGGATTATCTTCCTGTTCTAATCCAGGCAGAGTATAAGCGCGGTATTGTCCCTCATTTTCCGAAAACCCTTTCCTTGTATATGTCGAACAGGCACGGGCATGAATCCCTCATGCAGAAAATCCCGTTTTCGCGCAGGCGGATTTCCTCTTCCGAGCATATGTTGAACAAGACAGTCTGGTCGTGTTCGTCGCATGGGTGAACGTCGCCGTTGAAATGCACATATACGAAATCGGCGCCTGCGTTGCATTTCCAGAACTTGAAGTTTTTCTGGCGTTGGTTTGAAAAGAAATAATTATCGTCGACAAGACGCCTGCTGCCGTCGTCGTATTCAAGAACTGTCGCCCTGGTCTTCGTCAGCGTTTCGCGTTTACGTATCTCCTCGTCCACAATCGGGGAATATGAATTGTCTTTGAAATTCTGGTTTACGTCAAGCCGCTGTATCTGCAGATGCTGGATATTTGGATACGCGTGTTTGAAGAAATCGAATATTTCAAAAGATTTTTCCGGGTTTTTGTTTTCGCACATTATGACGAGATCGACGTGTTTTTCGACGAGCCGTTGATCCAATTCGGCGAATCTATGCTTGAATTCTTCTGAATTGCAGCTGCCATGCCATGTTATTATGAAATTAACCCCGATTTTCATCAGGTTATTGTAATAATCGGCTGCTTTTGAGAAATTCGTATATACTGTAATCTAGATATTTTCAAGTCGTGACATGCGCAGACAGAACGGCTCTAAATCCGGATGCAACGTCGTTTCCCCGCCGATAAGATCAAGTATGAGTTTTCGATCCGGAAACATATTTCTGATTCTGTCCATAAATTCAGCGAGTTTTCCGAGGTCAAGCATTTCACCATACCGCGGCAGATGGTTGTAGCAGTAATAGCAGTTGTAGTTGCATCTGTCGACTATATATGCCAATATGCAGAACTGCCGAGTTTTTCCACAGTATATGTCGTATCCATATGTCTTTATCAGCTTAGCCATGTCGCCCTCTCGAAGTTTTTTCCGCATATGAGACGGCGTATCGAGTCGGATGTAAGACGCCGTATGAAATTCGTGAGTATCATGTTTTTGTTTTTTCTGGACAGGGTCGGACCGGTTATCCCGTGTGGATACGTGCATTCTATTACGTCAAACTTTATATCCGGGTTGAATTCGAGAAATTTCCGGAGATTTCCAATGTTGTCGTCATTTACTATGAGCAGATACCGTATATTGTCGTATCCGCGCCAGACGCGCGCCGGGATGTCCATGTTCACGGAGCAATGGTATAAAATCTCCTTGAATCTGGATATGAGATCCGGATATCTGTCGAGGAACGTGCCGTTTGTCTCAAGATACACCGAGCATTTTTTCGTTTCGAGGATTTTGAGGTATTCTTTCAGGGACTCCCTTGGCACAAGCCCGGGCTCGCCCCCGGCGATTGTCACGGTGGACATTTCCGGTACAAGGGAAAGCCTGTGTTCGACGGGCGTAAAGCGGGTTTTGAATTTCCGGTCGAAGTCGTTCTTGACCGCGCAGTACGGGCAGTCCCAATTGCAGTCGTACGTTATCGGAACGACGTATTCATTTTTTGTTTCCAGTACAGGCATCAGATTTTCTCGAATATCTGCTGATATGGCTCCGCGAATTCGACGTGCGTCGTGCATCCATGCAGCCTGTTCCACATCATGACCGCGTCGGCTGATCTGTTGTCCAGATTGTCGGCCGGAAGCTCGCCTGTATACAGGGAGACGGCCTTGAGCTTCTCCGACATAAACTCTGATATATCAACGAATACGTTTGGATTGAAATTACCGAACTGGCCGTATGTCCATGAATTGACCTGCGACGCAGTCTGCCAAAGTTTCCGTATTTCACGCGCGCCGGTGTGCCGTGTTTCAAGCAAAGCGCAATTCGCGAGCATTCTATGCTCGAAATGCAAATCATGAACCGAATGCGTAACGACCAATTCGGGCCTGAATTCTGAGATCTGTTCGCCGATCAATTTCTTCACGGCTGTCTCAGTCAGCGACAAATCGTCGAATCCCCCACATACGGCGTTTATTCCAAGCCTTCCAATAATCTTCCCGAAAGCGTCCAACCGTTTTTCCTGCGGCGTATTCGCCCGTCCCCGACACGCCGTCAGCAGACGGACAGTGTGTCCGTCCCGTATAAACCTGCGCATGGTGCCGTACGACAGTATAGTCTCGTCGTCCATGTGGGCGTATATGAAAAGAATATTCATGGATAATCAGCACATGTAAAATACGTCTCTGTCAGTCTTAAACATGAACTTCCGCATTTCAGTATCGCATTCAAAGCAGAAGTCGTATTCGTTGTTTAATATTTTACCGTAGTCGAGTTTTCCATTCTTTCCGAAATCCTCGTCGAAATAAAGCCTATAGCATATGCATGGAGATATGTTCAGGAAATTGTCTATCCTGACATATTTATGGTCAAGACTGTAGCATGAGATATCGCGGTATTTTTTTCTGCGGATTTTATCCAGCATTCTGGCGTACATAAGCCGGAAAACCTTGTCTGAGCATATTCCGCTTTCCGGGAATTCAGCCGTAAGCCGCTCGTATATCGGATCGGTGTTTATGAATCCGCTGTCCGAAAACTGCCTGAAAATCTCGTTTATCTTCTCCCGGTCGTCCGTTCGGTTATATTCGAATTTTATATACTGCATGTTGTCGTTTTGGAACGGGTTGTTTTTCCTGAAGGCAAGCGCGTTGCGAACGACGACGTCCAGACTGGATCCGATCCGGTACTTTGAATGCAGCTCCTGCGTCGAACCGCATATAGTAAACTGCACCATCGAGTTTTCGTTGAAATGCCTGTTCAATTCCGTCCAGAACGCCTCGTCGTGCAGGCTGCTGTTCGTATACAGCTCCACGAAGATCTTCCTTCGCCCCTTCAGGTAGTCGAGAAACCGTATGAGTCCCGGGTGCAAAGTCGGTTCAGACGCGTCCCCCGCTATGGAAACGACTTCAAGGCTTGGCATGCGGTCCAATAGCCTGATAAGTTCGTCGACGTCCACGTTGTGCGGAACGAACTTCCGTTTTGTCTGTTCAAGCCTTGAAAGGCACAGCGGGCATTTCAGATTGCATATGCACGACATCTCAATATCCACGCCGAGTATTTCGTCGAATTTCAGCACTGTGTTCATTGAATCCCCTCGATATGGCTGTGCTTCATGTACAACCCGTCCGTAAGGCCGTGTTTGACGAAGAAATCCAGGGACGGATAATCGAAGCCGTACTGATAGTTTTGCAGCGGCCGTATTCTGCCTATGCCGTGCTCGTACATATAGTCGACGGCGAATTCTTCAAGCCAGTAGTCGCCCTCCTATTCTTTTATCTTCAGCCAGTTTGGATCATTCAAAACATCATCTGACATGCACAGCCTGAAATAGTCTCCGTAGAACCCGTTCCTTCTGTCCGTTATTATGAGAGACGTATCGAACGGCTGCGCATGGTAGCACCGGCGCAAATCGACGTCATACAGCTCGTTGTACTGCCCGACCACCGTCGTCGTATACGCGTCTTCGAGAAGGCTTTTCGGAAACGGCCGCAGAAGCTCGTTGTCGAGGTCTATCCTGACCATGACGTGTTCCGGCATGTCGTATTTCTAAAAATACATTCCTGTATACGGAATGGTCAGAAATCCGGAGCTGAACTCTTCAGTAGCCGGACAATAGTCTTCTATGTATTCGACGCCGAGGTTTCTTAATACGGATACCGTCTCGGCGGAAGGAGTATTTTTCGTACTGCACAGGCAGTATATTCTGATATCCTTAAGCCATCCGCCGTTCTTCCTCCAGCGTTGAACACATCGCATCGCCTCGCGTTCGTAGAACCGCCGGTTTTTAAAGTCGACTGTCCCCTTCTGCAGATTTAGATTGTCGACGTCGCGCTCAAGATGGCAGATAAGACATATATCCGAAGCGTCGATCATCTGAAAAGCCCCTCTATTCGTACAAGATCCTCGTATTCGTCGCTTGAATGTCTGACGTACGCCTTCATGCATCCAGGCTGGTTTAGCATGAGGATACCGCGCGCGGCCTTGTCGGGCTCCATATAGCAATGGTATCCGAGCATGATACGGCCTGGATCTTCAAGCAGCTCTGTCCTGTCTGAAATCCGCGGATTTCGTCCGTCGTAGCGAAGACGTTTCAATACGCCGTCGTATTTTCCGTCATTATACAGAACGACGCCGCCCCGTCCGAGCGGAAGCCGTTTTTTCTGCTGGAAGCTGAGGCACACGATATCTCTGTCTTTATAGCCCGCTGCCATGTTTTCATGAAAATCCGTGGCCGCGTCGTATACGTCTACTGGCGAAATCCTGTATGAACAAAGCCATGGAACGTCTACAAGCCGTATCTTCCAGCCGTTGTTCCACAGCGTCATCGGGACGCTCATGTACGTCCGCCTGGGAATTTGCAGGACGCATTCGTCTTTGTTCAGTCCGTCTTTATACGTCATGGATTCAAGCGCCAGCAGAATGCCGTTCGTGCAGCAGTCCACGCACGTCGCGTATTTGAAGCCCGTATATCCGCAGATCTTCTGTTCGAACGCCTCGACGAAATCCATGTTGTCTTCGAATGTCATTTCCGTCTTCTCCAGCCGTTTTCAGAAGCTATGTCGTCTATTATCTTGTCCAGCTTTCTGTTTACTACGGGATTGCCGCTTTCTATCTTCGATACTTGTCTGTACCTCATATATTTATCTGGCTCGATTTCCTCTAATTCTACGCCGTTTCCGAAATATTCGGCGATTCTCCGCGCTATGGTCTCAAGCTCGACCGAACAGTTGTCGACTATGTTCATCGAAACGTCGCGTTCGGCGAGTATGTAGTCAGCCGCTGCCGAGCTCGCGAGATCTATGTCCGTTATGGATCTCGTCGTGTCGAGCATGTACTTTATCTTTCCGGAAAGCGCCGCGGACTTTACCATTTCATACAGTACGCCGCGTCTCTGTCCTTTCCCCGATATGTTGAACGGCCGTAGAATCTTAAGAAATCTGAGTTTTCCGGCATTTTTCAATTTTGTCAGATCTTTTTCCATATCGGCCTTTGTCTTCGAATAAAGATATCTCTGCGAGTTTCTGTCGAACCTGTACGGACTGTCGTTCGTTATATAGTCGTATTTTGAACGCATTCCCCCGAATACTTCGGACGTAGAATAGAAAGTGACGTCGAACCCGGTTTTTCCCTACATGAAATCATACGCCAGATTAAGCGCCTTTATGAAGTTTTTATATATCTGCGCGTTGACGGCGGCGCCGTATTCGGGTTCCGAGTTGAAGACCTCTATTCCGACGATAGACGCAAGATGGACGACGTGCGAATATTCCGTCATGGTAAGCGCGATCTGGCCGACTGAGTCCGGATCCGTCAAGTCGACGTCCTTCATGTCAAGCGACGTGAAACTGACGCCGCGCGCCGTAAATTCGCGCTGCAGGCCCTTTCCGAGAAATCCGTCCCCGCCGAGCAGAAGTATTTTAAGCTTGTTCATATTTTAATTTATATTTTACTTCTGTCTGGTTTTCAAGGAACTAAAGGATATTTTTCACATACGGGCCAGGTTCCGGCTAAACGAATTTAAGCAGATCGTGTTCCGGCGTTTTTTCCATTCCGTCACATATGAGGAAATATCTGCATTTCAGGCACGCTTCTGATTTTTCATAGAAGAAATTCCTGTCCGAGGCCGCGTTCCTGAACCTGGCGGCGCCCCGCCGCCGGATTTCCTACAGCAGTTCGCCGTCGTCCTGATATTTATCCATTAGCTGCAGGAGGTTTGTTCCAGAAAGCTCTATGTTCCAGTCGAACCAGTCGTACGCGTGCTGCATCGTGCCGACCAGGTGTTTTTCATAACCCGCCATGCCACAGTACGGCATATAGCGGATAAAGACGAGCGTCCCCGGCAGGCGTTTCCTCAGTATGTCTACCGCGTTTTTCAGAACGGGCCGTAGACCGCCGTAGTCTATGTACCGGCGCATCCCGTATTTTCCGGATTCGTCGAAGAGGTTCACGGGGAGAAAATTGACTATATCGGGCTTGATACACGACGCAATGTCATCCGTTATCATGCCGAGCTTTTCCAGGTTAAACGACGCCGCGACCGTATTCGTCCGCAGCAGTACGCCGTGCCTTCTGGCGGTTTCGGCAGTTTTCAGGACTTTGCCGAAAGTGCTTCCGTGCGGAAAAACCGCCTTGTCAACGGGATCCCTTCCGGAATGGTAGCTTATCAGGACTTCGTCTATGACGTCCCAGACATCTGAATTGCAGAGTCCGCCGTTGGTTATGACAGCTATTCTGCTGCGCGGGTTTTTTTTCTTTATGTATTCGCAGTAGAAGCGGAGATCACGGCATTCGCTCGGTTCTCCGCCCGTGATTTCGAAATCGCGTATTCCGTACGCGAGCTCGACGTCTATCTGACGAATGACCTTCTCCCTGCTGAACATCGGCTCTCCGCATTTCGATCTATAGTAGCAGAACGCGCATCCCTGATGGCATTGGAATCCGACGAATACCTGGCTTCTTCTCGGCATTTCGTATTTCGGAAGGTTTTTGCGTATTATCTCTGAAAAATCAGGCTGTAGCATCGGCGAGTTCCTCTATGTATACACGCCGGCTGTCCGACGGATATATGAAATTAAACCCAGAAGATTTCAGGAATTCGTCCGAAAACCTGAACCGCCTGTCGTACGGATAGACGAATATGTTCGTCTTAATTCCGAATTTCAGCATATCGTCCTGTGCAATCTCGACGTCCTTTCTGAATTCCGGGTATCCGGTTCCGCGGTCTAAATCGAGATGCATGCGGCCGTGGCATGCCAGATAGCATCTTTCGAAGTCAAGGACGCAGTTCAGCTCGGAAAGGGACATGAATCCGGCGAGCGCGGTTGAATCCCCCATATGAAAACGCCTATGCAGTTCGGAAGTGCTCTCTATAACAGGCCTTACATTGTCCTGTCTGAACAGCGCGGTGGAAAAACCGAAAACTGCATATATGTCATTTTTCATGAAAAATCCGGCATTTTCCATGAAAAAAACATATTGTGAATACACGCAGTCGTCAAAGAACACGATATCGCCTGATTGGATTAAATCCAATATCCCATGGTTCAAGATATGCGTATGATGAACGACTATATTTCGTTTACAGGTCTGCCGGACAAGGCTGAACGGCCTGCGCGTCATTCGTCGAATTTCTTAAGGCTTTCGGAATATTCGCTTTTCGCGGCGTCGATCTCGGCCGTCGTTGCGGCGTTTCTGATCTTATCCTTCGCGGTCTGCATTATTTCGGTTGTATTGTATATTTTCTGCAGGTTGTCGTACGCGTTGAGATATTTTTCGAGCGTCTTGAGGTTGTCCTGCGCCTTGTCGTACTTGGCCTTGTCTTCCATGTATTTCTGTTCGTCGTCGAACGTCGACGAGTCGGACAGCGGCGCAGGTTCCTCGCACTGCTGGGCCTGCTCTATGACTTCGAAATACTTGTCTTCCCGGTTTTCGTCCGTGATTATGAACCCGGCGTTGACGAGCTTCAGATAGTTCGTCAGATACTGCATCGCGTCCATTACGGAAACGCCGATTATCGTCTGGTGCATCTTGGCGTTTATTTCGTTAAGCGCGCACTGCCTGTACGAGTTCAGGGCGTCGAGATCCTATTCAATGATTTCATCCGGCTGCACTTCTGAAAACCGGGTTTGTTTTGAAACGCATATCTTCTTTCCGTCGCCGAGAAGCTTCTTCGCCTTTTCCACCGCGAAAAGAGACGCTCTCAAAGTGGAAAGACTGGAATCCGGAATCGGCGAAGACGCGTATGTAATCCCGACGACGTTCCAGAAGAGCTTCTGATCTTCGACGAGAAGCAGCTCAAAGTCTAAATCTTTCATAAATATATGATATGAACCTAAATTTTTTCGTCTGCCGCCGTGCTGGTAAATATTTTCAATATGCGCTATTAGTCAAACTGCGACATAATACAGAAATTCCACATCGGGCAGGTGATGAAGCATTCCGGAAACGGAAAATGCAAAGTATACATTCCGGAAATATACAGTGAAGACTACCAGTACCGTCCAGACATGCTGCCGGACGCCGAATTGGTGGTGAGCGTCGGCAACGGCGGATCGTTCTCGGACTACAACATACATTATCCGAACATCGGCTCGATGGTGTGGGTTTTCTTTAATCAGAACTACCCCGTGATATTCGGCATAATACCGGGCGGGTCGTATTCAGGAAACGCTTTTAACCAGACGGAGGATCTTGGCATAGAGGACGACTACGACCGGCGTGGCATGAAGGAATTCGACTACCGCAAAAAGCATCCGGTGCAGGTACAGCACATGGGGGCATGCCAGAAGAAGCTGTCGTACGACGGGAACAGCGTGGAGCAGACGGTAAGACACGGCGCGACGCCGACTGATTCGCCGAACCAGCCGTACAGCTATACCATGCACGTCTTCAATTTCTTCAAGACGAACGTTTTCCAGCAGTATCCGCTCAAGGCCGCGTATTATGTATTCGATTCGGGTGACTATTCGAAGCCGAAGCTGTTCAAAGTCGGCGGGACGGACTTCGACGAAAACAAGATATCGACCGACAACCTGCAGTACGACTACAAGACAAACGACGTCTCGGCGGTATTCGAGAATTCGATAAACAGGCCGGATTGCCTTGGCATATCATGTGTCCTGAAGCAGACCGCGCCGGACGAAGACGGATTCAAGACAGCCATGTGGAAGGCCATGTTCTGCCCGTCTGCCAAAAACGTCGACATCCACAAATACGGCGAGGGAGACGGCAAGGAGATATGGAATAACTTCGACTATAAGAAAACGCCCCGGCCGAACTAGAAAGGCATAAAAAGCGTATTTCTGAATATCGACGGATCCAGCAGGCATCCAGCGCTCGACGTATGCGGCGCATGCAGCGCGGACTTTTACGTATGCAACGGTTCCCAATACGGAATCGAACCGGCGTATTTCGACAAGAAATTTCAGAACGAAGTCGTGTACTACTGTCCGAAAAACACGCTTCCGCCGAAAATGGCGCCTGACGTGATTAAGTATAACGTCAACTTAATGGTGATAGATCCGCAGAAAGTCGGAACTACCACCGTATGCACCAAGGACGGCAAGACGAAAACGGAAAGCGTAAACCTCTATACCGAATCCACGTTTGAAACAAGGCAGGAGGGCGCAGGCGACGTCAGGCATATCGGAAAACAGCAGCGCATGGAGAACCCCGGCGGATACTCTTCGATACGCGGAGACATATCTTCTTATACGTACTATGAAGACATGACGAGCCTGTCGTCGGATCCGGCCGGCATGAAACAGTCCGTATTCAGATACTACGAGGCGCCGCAGAAGAAATACGTAAGGCGGATATCGTGCGTCACGACCGAAGACGTATCGTGCGGGATAAGCTCGTGGCACAGGGACTGCCTCAACGGATGGAAGCCGTACCCGCCAGGGCACTGCATAGAAGAATACATATCGTCTGACGACAGCAAGTTCAATCCATGCCCGAACACGATCCACCACGACGAGATTTTCAGGCATATGACCTGTCTTTCGGCGGGATCATCTCGCGAAGAATACCTTTCGACGTACTATAATTGGTCGAAGTCTCCATGCCGCGGGATAAGCAGCCACATATGGCACGACGTCGCGGATCCAGAGAATCCGACGCTGCATCTGTCCGCGGCGTGGTCGGACTACAAGAGCAAACAGCTAAAGTACGTACAGCTAAAGCTGTTCGGCAAAGACGGGTACCTTTCGGTCGTGGCGACGGATGACTTCGACATGCGCGTGCAATGGTATCCCGACATACCCGGCGACTGGCAGAAAAACGAAACGGATTTCTCGCATGTCCACATGACGAAGACCGGCAGCGTGAAAATCGACTGCACGACCGATCTGGACGTCGAAGTCTCGCCGCTCGCGTGTCCGAAGGCCCTTAAGCATCAGCCTTCGCCGAAATCGCATTTCTATCTGAGCAAGACCGGAGACATAACGATCGACAGCACGAACAGCATAACCTTGAAGTCCCCCACTATAAACATGCTGGGACAGACCCTGAACCAGACGTTCGACGCCACGGCGAACATGAAGACCGGAGTCAACAACATCGACGCAAACATTATAAACGAACAGGCCTCCGTAAACAATCTGACCGCGGACGCAAACAACGTGACGGGGCAGACGACGCACACCGGAAACATGAATGTAAACGGAAACGTCGTCGCCAGCGGAAACGTAAAGGATTCCGGATGCACGCTCGCCACGCATGTCCATCCGTTTATATGCCCGGACGGCGGCGGGACGACTTCGCCTGGAGCTGGCTGATATATTTTTCGGCCGTCTGGTAAATAGTTTAAACTGAAAGACACCAGATGGCAAGCTATAACGACGATTTTCTAAGATTCTCCGCGTATTCCGTAAAGGAACTCATAACGAGAAAACTCTCGGAGAATTCTAATTTTACCGATTAGATATACGAGGGCTCGAACCTCGCCATCCTCATCGACCTTTTTTCGTACATGGCGCAGTGCATGCTGTTTTCGCTGAACTCCACCGCGTCGGAGTCCATGTTCTCAGACGCCAGGATATACGAAAACATGTCCAGGCTCGTGAAATTCCTGGGATATAACCCGAAGGGAATCGTCCCGTCAACCGCGACGTTCCTCATCCGAAACGACGATGGCCAGTTCAACGGAAAGACCATACCGAAATACGCGTACGTCGACATGAACACGACGGACAAGAACGGAAACAGGATTTGCTTCTCGAACGCGAAGACGTTCACGATGGAGAACAACCCGTCGTATGAATTCACGGCGGTTAACGGCAGATGGAAAAAATACGGGGAAGTCTTTACCGCGACCGGCGACGAATTCGAGACGTTCGATCTCGACGGCATCGGATCAGACCTGAAGAGCGACGCCGGCAACATGCACGTCGCGAGCAACATGATAGACGTGTTCGTCCAGCACTATGATCCACTTTCAAAGACTTACCAGCTTACCCAGTGGGAGCGTTCGGAATTCGAGATATTCGCGGATAATTCCACAAACGTTTTGAATTTCGCGAAGATATATAACGGCGACAGGAAAATCTTCAGCGTCAGGCTGAAGGAAGACAAGACATACCAGATAAAATTCGGCGACGGCGCCGTCGGCAGCCGTCTGGGGAAAAACGACAAGATAATAGTCTTCTACCTTGAGACCAACGGCGCAGACGGCCAGCTGCAGATAGACGACATCGATCAGTCGAACCTGAAGCTGACGATTCCGAAGGCAGACAGCTACAACCTTACGGACAGTTCCTACATGGTTGTGGTCGGAATCCCCGCCGCCGAGGCCAAATCATACGATTAGAAGATAGACGTGCGCATATAGACGGCGTTTTCGACGCCGAAGGCCGAAGAAACCGTCGATCAGATACGCGACAATGCGCCGAACTGGTTCAAAATGGGCCAGCGGCTTGTGACGGAAAACGACTACAGATACTACGTCATGAACATCTGCAACGCCAACGACATCGTCGACTGCAAAGTGCAGAATAACTGGACGTACATGACGACATTCTATAAATGGCTGTACAATCTCGGCCTGAACGGATATTTCACGAAACAGCACGGCGATACGGCCGCAAAGCGGAGTCCGGACGGCCTGTACTACATAAACGAGTCCAGACTAGTCAAAAGCGACTACCAGTTTTCAGACGCGGCGGATTCGAACAACGTCTATATCTGGACGAAGATGGAATACGGAAAAGTAAAGCATCTCGCCGACCTGTATTCCGACAATATACAGCGGCTTAAATCAGCCACGGCCGAAGTCGTATTCCTCGAACCCATAACGGTAAATTTCGCTATAACGGCTGCGCCGGAGGAGGAAATACAGAAATACATCAAGCAGAACGTATTCGACGAGCTGAACGAATCGTACATAGAGCTGACCCTGGATTCGGATATCCTCTATACGTCAGCCGCCATAAAGAACGAAATCGAAAACGTCATAATAGACTTTTTCAGGCCAATAAACAACAAGCTCGGCCAACAGGTAAGATATTCTGATCTGCTCGCGAAGATCTACGCCGTAACGGGAATACAGCGTGTCCGCACGGTATACCGTCCGCTGAAAACGGTTTTCGACGAAAACGGAAATCCGTCGGTCGTAAACGACGACTCTCGGAACATCGTCATCAAGGACGGCCTTAACTTCGCCACATGGAGCGCGGATTACGTCGACGTCGGAGACGATCTTGACGCGAGCAACATCATGAAAACTCTAGAACCCTTTCAGTTTCCGTATCTCATATCTGAAAGTCTGACCAGAAAAATAAAGATAATCAAGAAATCTATATCTAATACTGATCAGATTTCCAATTAAGGCATATATCCGATGAGCGACTTTAACTTCATCATAGACGAAGACCGTCGGTTTTCAAACAAATTCGACTTGTCTGAAACGCTTGCCGGCTTTGTAAACAACCGCGATTTCGGCAGGGGATACGCGGATATTGAATCCGGCCAGAACCAGCGGCAGGACCAGGCATATATATGGCGCGCGATTTCTGCGATAGGAGACGACGTCGCGAATACGATCTACGAAAACGTCCTTAACTACATCGACAACGTCTCCAACGTTGATCTCTGCAAGACACAGGCGCTCCAATCGCTTGTGAACGCGCACGGCATACGGTATTCCATCCTGAACAGCCTCGACATCGTTCCACTTGAACTGCGGAATCTCATCGACGTATATTCCATAAACAAGAAATACCTTATCCAGAACGGAATCCTCAACGGCTATCGTCAATATGAAATGCAGAACGTATTAACCGACGGTTCCGTTCCGCTGGACGGCCTCGACGGCGTTTTCTCCGACGTCGGCGCTATATCCGCGAATGTACGGCCCAGGATAAAAAACGACGTAGACGAAAAAGACTTCTACTGTTTTCTGAGCTCGATGTATTTCGATACAATGTACGACGCCGTCGCGACCCAGTTCGTGCCGGATGACGTTTCAACCTCGAACCAGGCCGCGAAACGGCCGATATGGCTCCATTACAGCGATGAATTCCAGAACTTTACGCCGTATGAAACACAGCTTTCGGCGGAGGAGTTCCGCCGGTTCAAGCTTCTGAACGGCATAGACGCCGATTTTGACGAGGTGGCCGTCGTGGATCGCATAAATTCAGGACAGGACACGCTTTCAAACTATCAGGGCGACGTGCTCAGTCTTCTTAAGATGGAAATGGCGGCACGGCGGACGGCGTTCGATCCTGCGGTTCCCGAATCGAAGTACATGATCCAGAAGAAGAACAAGGTCAAAGAATATTTTGATTTCATAGAATGGCGGTATAAATGCATTAATTCCGTACATGAAATAGGCGGAATATATGATATCGACCGTTCGTATATCGAACTCAGGTCGCCCATCGACATCGCGTCGTACAACTTGATAAGCTCGGATCCGTCGGATCCGGAGCTCATGGGCATAGACGAACAGAAAATAAGCCTCGTCGCCGATAACCTTGCCGGAATAACGATTTACATATCGAAGATACGCGAATATCTTAAATACCAGGCCCAGAAAAACTACATGAAGGGCACATACAACCTTCTGAAGTTCGTCATTGGGATGTTCCTCAAACAGTTCAGCGAATCAAACTTCTTCAACATCATGAAGAACGGGACCGGACAGGATCAGTCCCAGATTCATGATATGCAGATGAAAATGTCCGCCATAACGACAGACGACATAGACGTCATAGAATATTCCGATTAGACGGAATACTTCAACCTGAGCGCGGATGAAGAAGACGGCATGAACGTAAACGAAAGGTACTGGGAACGGGAATTCAGCGACGGATGCTTTACGGAAGACGAGATATCGGGATTCTATTCCGATACGCTCGGCTGCGGCGACAAAATACGCTGGATACCGGGATTCCTCAACGCGGTCTTTCAGGCCGGCGCGTCCAAGTCCCGTATCTCAAACGGACAGATAGAAGTGGATCCGGGCGTAGACGAACAGGTCTCCGCGGCGAACTACCAGATCATGCTGCAGTACAACGGAAACAAATTCGGGTACACGCCGTACGCTAACCATAAAAACCTCGTCCATCCGTCATATCAGCTGCACCCGAATCTCCGCCAGTTCATAAAATACGAAAACATAAAGAACGCCGTCCAGAATGCGTTTACCAACTCCTCGAACGATAAGCTCGAAGACGAAGTCGTACGCGCCAGGATTTCATCGTACATCGGAGATTTCGGACAGCCGATCAACATGGCCATCAACAACGCGTTCGACTACAGCGGATATACGACGCGGTATGAATATTCGGATCATTACCATGACACAATGTCTTCAGAAGTCGTGGCATACGACGGCGCGTTCTACCCGCCGGCTTTGTCGGCGTTCATATCTGACGGCGCGGAGTTCATAGAGCAGATATCCGCAGGATACATCGGATCTGAATCCGAATTTACGTATTTCGAAAAATACTATTCGCATCTTGGCCTGTCCGAGCGCGGCTACGGAAGAATAGCGCGGCAGCTGTCCGCGTACGCCGCGCTGATCCGCGACTTAACGGAAACGAAAGACGATCTTTCGAACGTATACGACATATTCAGATACGGAATGGATCGGTTCGAGAATCTTTACATTCTCTATAAGAAATACGATAAACCGAATCCCACATACAGGGAAAAGCTTAATACGCCCGGACAGCTCTGGATACGGATGAACGACAGCCCAATCGCCTTTCCGGCATTCTACGGAAAACTGCCGAACGTCGAAGACGACGAATCCGTACTTAACGGAAACATCAGACTTCTCGCGAAGGGCAAAGACATGTCTGCGGATCCTGCAAAGATGTCGTATATATACGATTTCGAATTCGATTCGCAGCGTCGGACCCTGTTCATGGCCGTCAACCAGGAAAACAACATAGACGACGGGTTCCAGGGACTTTCGTCGTTTCACGACGGGGACTAGATTAGAACCGGAACATACAGGCAGTTCCAGCATGCGGATCTGATCGTATGCAACGTAGAGGAGCAGTATGATTCACTCGAGGGATACACCAAGCTCTTGCTGAAGTCAGATCCCGTCTTGAACATCGGACGCGTGCCGAACTATTCGACAAATGATTTTGAATGCGCGGACAAGATAAAATGGAATATTTCATCGGACGGAAGCTTCTGGAAAGACGTTCCATGTCTGCTCGGCTTTAACCGCGGCAGCCAGTTCATAGACGCCGTGTACGCTGTCAAACGCATGAAAAAAGACACGGCCGACGGAATAACTTACGACGTCGGTCAAAACGGTTTCAACTTTAAATTAAACATATATAGATACAGATATCAGACTTCCGGAAAAATGTACGGCGGAGTTCCAAAATACGGAGAATCCGCTCTACAGGAGTATTCTGTATAGAAGACGATTATCGATTCGTTTTCACCCGTCGGTCCGGATATGGAGATGTCCCCTGGGAACAACGAGAAGTTCAGCCTTGCGTTTAAGACAAAACCGAACGCATAGAACCTTTCCGGACAGACGTATATCGGCCTTGCCGACGGAAACGGACTGGTTGATCTTGACAGAACATCGGATAAACCAGACGACGCCGGAGAATATAATTCGTTTAACCTGATTAACGAATATCCGGCCACATTGGATATCTGGACTCAGTTTGAAACGGCCGGCGTGGAATCGACGTTTTTCACGGAAAAACTCGACGTATATAATATATTCGCCGATCCGTCGTATATTCCGCAATATCCCGACGCAAGCGGCGCGCATGACATGTCGAAGTCGCCGGAATACGCGGACAAGTCCTGGTACAGTCTCCAGCTTCTCGGCAATTCGAAAAACATCGACGGCATTGTAGACAAAATCAACGTCTCCGCGGATTTCGACGACGATTTCAGCGGATTGTCCGCATATAAATACGGAATGGTCTGGGAAGACTACTATGACAATCCGGATACCGGCAGGCTGTTGAAAACATTCAGGTATTCGATATTGGACGGCGATGAATGGAAAATACCGATCGACTGGTACAACGGCGAGGAACTTAACCGCCTTAAAATAGTCCTTATGAACGTCCAGACGTGTTCGAAGAACCCGTATTTCGTCGGTCCGCTGTCTGCTCTGGCAGCCGGGTACAGTTCGTTTGAAGCCGGCATGTACATGAAGGGCGTGAGACGCGAGGAAGTCTAGACGCACGACGAGACCGTGGAATTCGCAGGGACAAACCAGGCGTTCATCTAGGAGGAAATCAGGCAGTCTGACAACTACATGTACGGCGTAGACGACGTCGGGCTTTCATGGGACGGGACAAATCTTACCGTTAAATTCCTTCATTCTGACAGGTGGCTCGTCCGCGACGGCGAAGTCGTGGCAGTCATATACAACGAATATGACATAAAGCATTTCGAACTATACCATATCATGGACTCGGCGGGGCTGCTCGGCGAGAACGGGACGTACAGGATAGGAGATCAGACCGGAAGGCTTTCCGACATAGATTTGTCGAAATACCAGAAACTCTCGGACATACCCGTCTTGTCCGGAGTAAAAGGCCTTTCGTTCAAGTACCCGGAACAGGATTTCTTCAGGCCAAATGATTTTCTGTTCTATTATCCCGGCGTAAACGAGAAATTCCCGGCTAAAGAATCCGATTTTCTTTCATATAGATTTGAAAGCGGCGGCCATAACCTTGACCTGACGAAAATATTCGGAAACGGGAACCTTTTCAGGTTCAAGCTCAACGACGACCAGGTTGCGGATCGCATCGGGAAAATACAGATTCCGATTCAATACGACAGCGTGGAATCCATACGCGTATTCGAAGACTACCTGCTGTCTGACGACGAGGGGTACCCAAATTCGGAAAAATATGATCCGTCCGATGTAAGAATCCTGAGGTTCGCAAAGCTTTTTGAGTAGGAAGGCTCAACGCTGTCGACGCTGAAGGCGGATCTCGACGTGTTCGAATCTTCTAGCCCGGTTTATCTCAGCTCTTACATCGGCGAAATGGAATATATTTCGCGCCTGTCCGCGTAGACGGTGGAACAGTCGTCCAGACTGGAGACGTCTAACAGCTACGGGTTCGAACCGACCCTTTCCAGCATGCCCGGCTTTGAAAAACTGCTGAACATGTATGTAAACTTCAAGAGGGCCGAAAACGGGATTACCCTGTATTTTAACTATCAAAACTACGTAAATCCGCCGTTCATCAAGTTCAAAGGCCAAAAATATACATTCGACGTCATTCCCGGAACATACCTCAAACTTGCCCCCGGCGAAGACGGCGTACTTGACGTCATCGTCCAGGCGAAATACAGATTCAGCAACAGACTGGTATATGGATACAGGAACATCCATATAGCAAGCTATAGAATATACAATATTTCTGACGACGATCCTAAGTTTTTGATATACCGCATGAACGAGCTGCAGAACGACAATTCCGTCGTATACGAGCAGGCGAGTCCGGTGGAAATCATGCCGAACAGCAAGACGATTCTGTTCGAGGACATATCCGAAAAAGAACCGTCTTCCAAAGTCAACATTTCGGTCGACGTTTCCGTGTTCGCGGGTTCGACCATTTCGGCGCTTGAATACGACATACTCTATTCGCCGGACGATCTCGTCTGCCTGAATTCGTCGAACGACGACCAGCCTGGTTCCGTTCATTTTACGGACATGAAAAACAGAACCCTCGTTTTCCAGACGACCCGTACGTACGGAGAACTGACCGCGGCGAACCAAATCGCGGAATACTATATCGAGGCCGCCAACGCCGAGGCGTCGGATATATATGGAAACGACGTCGAATGCATCGAAGACTCAGCCATGATAACGCTCAAGTACAGCGTATACATACGTCAGGAATCCGAGAATGTCGAAGACATCTTCGAGCTTGAAAACGGAAAAGGCAGCATACTTGCAGAAACGAGCATCTAACTGAAAAATGAGCAAGAAGAAAATATCAAAGTTTAACAGACGCGACTCGGTGCTGGATTCGGATCAGTTCGCGCTGGCCAAGAACGGAGTAAACGAAAAAGCGACGGCAGCGCAGATTCTGGACTACATAAAGGGAAAACCGTTTAATATGGTACTGGCAGTCCTCGACGCGGTATATCCGGTCGGAAGCCTGTACGTATCCGCCGAGGACGGTCCATGTCCGCTTGAATTTTCAGGCGCCATGCACTGGGAGGAGATATCCGAGGGCGTCTGCATACAGGGCACCGAAGCCGGACAGACGCCTGGCGAAATTCTGAATCCCGGCCTTCCGCAGATACTGGAAGACAACCAGGTCTCGGCTGTGCTCAATGAAGACAATCTCTATCATACCCATGCCGTCATAGACTATGGACACAGCCATTCCATTAACGGCGTACGCGGCGTGTACGCCGGGAAAATACACGCCAAATACGACCGTGACGACGTCCCAGGTGGATCCGGCAATACGACGACAAGCTTTACCGGCATAACAATCAGCGATTCGAAATACGAAGATTTCAATATAAATACCGAAAGCGAAATATACGGTAAATCAGATACGGTGCAGCCACCGGCGTTTACCGTAAAAATATTCAAACGCATTTCATGACAGAGGTTTACCAAGATGGCCGATATTAGAATATCCGATTTAAAAGACGCCGACAGACTTCTCGACGGGCATATGTTCATAATCGCCGACAGGCAGAAAGACAATTTCAGCCTGACAATGGATAAACTCTATGAATATCTGAAAAAGAAGTTCCTGGCCGGACTTGACGAACGCGGTCTGGCAGACAGGATATACCCGATCGGAAGTATGTACATTCAGGCCTAGAACGCGAATCTTCCGTTTAAAGACATATTTACATGGACGCTTGTGTCAAAGGGCCGCTGCATTCAGACAAGACGAGCAGGTTGCACGCCGGGCGAAGAGATTCAGCCGGGGGCGCCTGCGATAATAGAATCAGTTAAGCTGAATCCGGAAGTGCTGAGACATACTCATAAAGTCATTGATCCAGGACATCGCCATTCAACCAGCAACCTGTGTGGCCGTAATGAAAAGGCGCATAACGCATATCAGACCGAAACATTTCCTGGTGGCATGTTATAGACGGGGTATTCTAAAACCGGAATAAGACTCGGCCCGGCCGTATATAATACGGATAAACTGAAAGACATTTCCATAAAGCTGATACATGACGCGGACGCGCTGTACGGTAAATCCGACACGGTCCAACCGCCGGCGTTTCTCGTAAATATCTATAAGAGGACTGCTTAAATGGCAAATCCAAGCATCAGGATATCCGAATTTGAACAGACGGCGCAGGTGATGGACAGGGATTCGCTTGTCGTGGCTCTGTCCGGAAAGAACGTCAGGACAACGCCGATACAGATATACGAATATTTCAAAAACCGGCTTCTGACTGATCCGGATTTCATTTCGAAATTCCTGAACCTCGCATACCCCATCGGAAGCGTCTATATGACGACCGCGTCGTCTAATCCGTTAGAACAATATAAGTTCATGACCTGGAAGTGGGTTGAAATCAGCCGCGGCAGATGCCTCGAGGGCGCGCCGGATCCGAAGAACGTCGGCGCAACCATTGAAGCCGGAATGCCGCCCGCGCCCGACGACATAACAATAAACGCAAATACTTTCCAGCATACACATGAGATAAACGACCCCGGACACGCTCATAGATACTGCGGCACGAGGACGGCCGCGTGCCATCAGAGCACACATAAACACAACGTACTCAGAGGCAGCGTATATTCTACAGGAGATGCCCGTACGGGCATAAGGCTCGGCGCGCCGGAATACCAGAACAAAAACTTCCAGATAGAGATAAAACCCGGCAATTCCAACATATACGGTAAATCCGATACTGTACAGCCGAAGGCGATGCTCGCGAAAATATATAAACGCATTGGCTAATCTATTCGCTTGACGGTAAATAGTACCGTGGCGAAGGTCAATATAGAGAGTATAAATTATTTTAGATCGGGCGACAAATCGAAGACGTTCAGCCTTGATCTGCGGTATGAAGACGGGCGTCCGCCTGAACATAACGCCGTATTCATCGGTTCTGTTGAAAAGCGCGACGACAAGATGGAAAAAAACGAGAGTTTCAATAAATTCTCGAATAAAACACCTGTCGCCGGCGTAATCATACATCCGATATACGACATCAAAGACGTCTGCGTAAAGTCTACGACCACAGGCCAGATGAATTCCGGCCTCGGCATGTATGCCCCGCCCATTAACAAAAATCCGATCGGATTTACGCAGAAGAACGATACGGCGTACGTACTTTCCCGTGGAGATACATCGGGACAGGTTTTCCAGAAAACAAATCTTCGCCAGAAGAGACGCCAGAGCGCCGGAACGGTCACAGACGAAAATTATTCGGTTCAACTGTCTGAGACGAATAAAAGCGTATTTAATTACGGGTCGAATCTGAAATCCGGCCTGCAGGAAAGCTTCATGACCGAAAACGACATGCTCGGCATAGAGCATTCGGTCATATTGGAGATACCGCAGTCGAAGGACTTCGCCGATTATGAATCCGGGGATATCTACGGAGATTCGGTGTTCACGAAAAGCTCATACGACAGCCAGTATTCAACGGACATGCCGCTGTCTACTCGGATTGACAATGCCCGGGAATACTGCGGAATAGGCGAATGCGGCGGAACAATATACCTGAAATACTATGACAGAAACAGCTATGACGCCGTTTCAAAATACAACGACGGGGAAATAGATAGATTCAACACAGGGAAAACATCGACCGGATACCCGTACCAGAAAATAGAGGCTTTCGATTTCATTAACAGGTTCAGCCATCAGGCCCTTCATAAATCTAATCTGTTCTCAATACAGATAAACGGCCTGGACCTGTCGTCGTCATAGAATGACAACCAGCTGACTGAATAGCTGAAGCTGAACATAAAGAATACGATACGGCGCATAGTAACGGACGTCTGCCCGGTAAATACGCAACTTTTCGACGTTTATTTTTAAAAATGAGTCTTAAATACAATAAACTTGCAGACGTCAGACTTGAGAAAAAAGAGTCGATAAGCCAGACGTCCATAAACAGAATACTCGGCCGTTTAATCGAAAACGACAAGTCTCTCGTATATTCGTCGAAAATGGAACCGGGCATCTGGGAAGCAAAATGGACGAACGACGAAAACGCGCCGGGGTATTCGCAGGGCGACGCCGTATGGTACAATACAGAGGATATCGGGCAGTTTATTCTGAATAAGGCTGATGATCTCTACGAATACGTAAAAAACGATTTTAATTTTTCATCTTGGCTTAAGCCATATGATCCAGGCGATCCGGAATCGTTCAGAACGTACTACGGGCTTATAACCGGGTACGTCGATACGGCCAGAAATCTGAAGATGCCGCCGTTGTTCGACATAGGAAACCTCTCGGCGAAAACCCAGATAAAAATATCGCTTATCGACGACAACAAGTTTCCGCCGTCTGATTCAAGATACTGGAAAAACTATTTCGTGAATCTAAGCGACGTAGTCGAAAATATCCAGACGACGCTCGAGGCCGATCTTTCCGCGCATATCAGCGGATACCATTTCAACGGCGAAACCCCGGATCTTGAACCATACATGCTTAGCGATTTCTCAAACGTATCGCGAGTACAGAAACTTGGAAACCACAATTGCGAAATACACAAGACGTCGCGCGAGGGATTCGATTTCATAAAGCTGCAGGATAAGCATGAAGACATATCAAAATACTCCGTTCAGAAACTGTCGTCTCAGGAGTATATCTCGTCTTATACGGTTCTTTCGGCCAGAGATCCCGACAACATACCCGGAACGTACTGGCTGAAAAACAGAATTTCCCCAGCCGACGCTAGGAAGATACTCGGCAACGTCTCCAACTATAAGACTGTCGAATCGTTCATGACGACGGTTCTAACCGGAGACAAATGGCTTGGTAACGTATAGTTCAGGAGAACGGGATCAACCGTTTCGGAATTTCCGTTCAGCTTTATGTATAACGACGAACAATACGCGGCCGTAAGCTCGGATCTCAGCAGTTATCAAGTATAGTTCCTGATTGCGGACGTTTCGTGTTCCGAACTGACAGGCGGAGACTTGGACGGGTATTACTATTTCATCGGAGACTATCCGGTGTCGGCGACGTCTGTTTCACAGATATCGGGATTCGAAGACAAATACCTTCAGATTTCAGAATCCGTCGCCATAACCGAAGACAGAAGCTACTCGATAGAATATCCGACGATAAGCGCGTGGACCAGATATTGGAACAGCGGATATCTTGAACAGGGCGGAACCGTCATGATACCGCGCGTGTACCAGAATACGCCTTTTAAGGTAAAACTCGGAACTCCGTATGAATATCCGGCCACGTACCGTTCCGCGTATGGATCTTATTCCGATTTCGGAGACGGGGTCTCATATGACGAAACGGGCAATCTCAAGGGCGAACGCAGGTATACGCTGAGCATTACGCCGGTCCAGCGGTCGTTTTCAAGGCGGGGACGGCTTGAAATCATAAAAATTGAAAACGACGGATTCTGGATAATGGCCACCGACAGATCGCCTGATATGTTTACGTACAGGGCGATTGGTTTGAATTCCTATTAAAGATTTTTCAGAAAATGGCATATGTTCTAAAAAACATCGAAAACGTCAAGATCTCGTCAAACGAGATCTTCAACCGGTTTACTCTTAACAGAAATTTTGAAAAGCTTCTCCAGAACGACAAGGATCTTGAAAGACTTAAGTTCGATATAGTCTCCGGACGAATTCGTCCGTTCGTAGAAGGCGCCGGATACGAGAAAAACGACCTTATCTGGTATATATGCAAAAGCCCGCTTTCCGGAAAACGCGAGCTGTTCCTGCTCAGATCCACCATAAGCGACAATATCCATACGCCTGAAATGAAGATAATCGACGGGCAGATAACGTTCGAAGATTCGGGCTGGCTGGACGTGTTGGATCTCTATACGATATTGAACAACAATTTCAATGGGCATATAGATTCGTACATAGTAAACAGACTTAACACAGAGCATCAGTTCGATTCCAGATACCATCGCTACGGCGCGCTGCGGGAATCGAATCTCAGTTCTGAGATTCTGCTTACGGACATAAGCAATATCGATAAAAACAGAAAAACTCTGCATTTTCCGTACATGACGGGATTCATGGAGGAAAACGAGACGATATTAAACGGCCAGTACCGGATATGGGACTGCGGAATCCTTGAATATAATGTTTTGTTCAGACTCGGATACAGGGGTGACAAATTCGACCTGAATGGAAACCAGATCAATGTCGTAACATGCAACGATCTCCAGCTTTCAGACTACGCATACTACGGCGGAGAAGACGGTCAGAACATATTCAACAGAACCGATATTTCATCAGAGTCTGACTATGTATTCATAAACGACCGCATAGAAGTCAACCACGACGACTTCGTAAATTCATATTCGTCTACCATACGGTTTCCGGTGCCGTTTATGGATACGAACTATATGGCGTTTTCATCCGTCGGCAGGATAGAGGAACATGACATGGACGCGGCGACCATAGACGAAGGCCGGAATTCGCTGACATTCGCCAATAAATACGCCGAAAGCATTGTCCCTGTATACATAGCGTTCCAGAACGCCGAAATGAAAAACGCATACCGCGCCGGACTTGTGCAGAACAGCTTCCAGTGCCAGTTCGTAGGTCGCTGGCGCTGAAACATATAATATTTAGTGAAAACTTTTAAATCGGCTACTGTCTTCGATTACCGCCGATTTTGGTCGTTGATTTTTTAACTACGCGGTAAATATGAACGTCAATGAACAACATTGTAGCCAAAAACATAATAAACGGCGTAGTTTCAAAAAACGATCTGCCGTATGGCCGCCAGGACGACGTAGGCATACGGTATAACCAGATTGTGTCGGAATCGATAAACGACGGCTTCAACAAGCTTGTCGAAAACGATTTGTTCATTGAACGGCAGCTTAACGACGTAAACAACTATGAAAAAGGTCCGAAGACTTATGATGAACAAACCATGAAGTTCGGGCCGCATGGAACGAAACTTTGGAACGAAGGCCTGTTAAGCAGCCCCGATACGCAGATTTCCATTCTGCATAAATACATATTTCCCGTCTCGGCGACGCTGTCCGCTTCCAATCTGCAGTCGCAGGTAAATTTCATACAGCGCATCGGCGGTACTACCGTCGTCGGAACAGACGACGGTCTCTACACCCAGAACGACGTTTCGGGAATACACGAATGGACGAATATAAGTTCAGGCCTGCTGTCGGCTGAAAAATGCAATTCTTATTATATTGACGATTCTGTTTTCTACGTAGCCGGAAGAAGTGGCGTCTATTCCCTTACGAACTTGGATTCCATATAGAACATGCAGGATGAAAGTCTTGATTTCGTGAAAATCAGGGACGGCGAAGACATATCCGGCGTCTGCATGGTCGGTCAGAATATATGGACGGCGAGGAGAAACGGTCTCTTCAAAGACGATCAATGTGTCTTCGACAGGATCGGAGATTCCCTGATCGACGTAGCCGGAGTCATACGTGCAGGCGGTTCCGTCTATGCTTAGACGCCTTCTGCCGTATATACGGCAGACAAGATCCGCGGGTTTACGGAAATCATCGAAATACCCGAAGTAGACTCGAAGACCCTTATCGATACCGTGGAATACGGCGGACTCGTATACGCTCTTGATTCCGCCGGTATAACGAAGATAGACCGCCTGTCCGCAGAAAGGCTGACCGGATTTTCCGGCAATGCCGTCGGCATGGCGGTATGCGGCGGAAATCTTTACGCGGTGTCCGAATCGACGGTCTATCTGGTGTCCGACGACGGAGTTTCATCTGTAAAGGACATCCCTGGGATACGCGCCGTCAATTCACTTGACGGAATTCTGTACGTATTGACCGACACGTCGATATACGTAAAGTATAAAGACGGGACATGGCTTGACGAGGAGTTCAACGGCGGACGTCTTCTCATAAAGTGCCGCAACGGAATGTACGTATATTCGAAACGGGACGGTTCGGTACTACTTACATACATCAGGCCGTTTTCCGGCGGACTGTATGTATTTGACGAAAAGAATTTCGATCCGGCCTTCAACGGAAAACGCCTGCGTAGAACTGCCGTCTTCGAAGATTCCATATTCTACATTACGGATCATGGGATACTCGATCACGATTTCAGATGCTTTAACGAGAACTGGGATTTCAATTCCATAGTAAAAAACGAAAACTATCTGTTCGCCGCCGTGACAGTTGACGGAGAGGACCAGCTTGCGTATTGCGAAAGCTATAAGGACTTATCCAAATTCAAGCTTGTTCCGAATTTAACCGGATGCCGCCATGTGGATACATACGGTTCATGGCTTGTATTTTCGAACGGCGGCGGCGTCAGCGCCGTAAACATAGACGAACTCTCAAGCCTGGACGACATCGGAGCGGACGGCAATCAGACTACTTTACAGAATACGATTGAAGGGAATGCCGTAAAAGCCGTATGTTTCGTAAAAAACGGCTAGCAGGACAAAAATATCTACGTGTTCCGTGAAAAAGAAGCCTACGTGTGTACATACGATACAAGGATAAACGACCTCTCGATTGATTTCGGCGAAGAGCCGACTGACTAGAATCCGGTTACGGATGATTTCGTCAGATATTTAAACGGCATAGCCGAAGACACTCAGATAAGGGATATCGTAGAAAATACGCTTATAAACTACGCCACACTCACGGGAGGTGGTCTAGAGGAAAGATATTCCAAAAAAACGGCCGTAATTGATTCCAACGGAAACGTTTACTGCGTAATTCGTCCAATCGCTGACGAAGACGGCGCGGAGATTCCATATTCCAAATATACTGGTGACGACGTCTATAAAAAATACAGTCTTAAACAGGTTTTCGATATATCAGATGAGCCAGATGAGGGTACGCCGCTGAATTTCAAGAAATTCAGATTTCCGGTCTATATGAAGATATTTATAGACCTGCCAGACGAATACAGCGGAAAACTCAAACCGACGACTTAGACCAGCGAGGGCCTCCCGGTATATACGTGCGAAGGAAAAATATCCTCATACGGAATATACGACGACAACGTGCTGCTCGCCATAGATGAAAAAAACACCATTCAGGCCGGATCGATAATATATCCGAAAGAAAACGACTAGCCTGAAGTCCAGTTCGATAATTTCGGACTGACGTGTAAAACGTCAGATAACCCCGTCGGAATAATTTCAATGCACGAGGTCGGTTTAAACGACGGAATAAAAATACCGGACCATCCCGTTGTAAACATGTTCGGCGCTGTTTTCTGTCAAGACGGAAACATAGATTTCATATCAGCTGTTAAATCCAATGAACCTGAAACCGAAGATGAAGAAGAAAATTTTGGAACAATAGACATATCAGTAGACGGAAATCCTGCTATTTTAAGCGGTATTGTCGTAAACTATCAGGCAACTTTATCATGCTTTAATTTCAGCAAGCTTCCATCTGAAATCGGGCCCGTTGCCGCTGTCTCCAGAATAGCGTCCGATATAAACAACAGGTTCGCGGTCGTGGCGGAATCCGGGAAGATATACGTCTACCGGGGATATAAGGCGTCAGATGACGGAACACGGAAGGATCATTTCGATCCGACCCGCCCGGAATCGTATTCGGCCTTGTCGAATTTCATCGAAATAGAGCTTGACGGAATTCCCGACGGAATAGTTCAATCGCCGACGGCGGAAGCCGTGTTCGGACTGGAAAACGGCGGAGTCGCGATATGGATAAAATTGGGATCCAAACTGTATTTCGGCGCAACAGATGACATAACCGACAAATGGACGGGAGATTCGACGACGGCTTCGCTGCATAAGGCATTCATCAGGTCAGATGGAAGAATCGCGTATTATTACTCCGTTCCTTACATAATAGGAAATTTCGGAAGAATCCGCGCTATATATAAACAGCTCAACTATCATCTCAGTTCTGAAATCGATTTCAAAGCCGAACGTCTAGAATATACGTCCAAGGACATTTTCGCATGGGATCGGGACGGTAACATATACGAAGTTCCGGATTTCTCGGCGGCGGCTGCCGGAAAATATTCGCATATAAATCTAAAGTCCGGAAAATACTATCTGATGGACGGAAACGGACTTTCGTCGTCTTCAAACGCGGATTTTTCAGACCAGACGGAATTCAAGACCGTACATGGAAGAAACGTCGTCGACGTCGCGTTTTCAAAATCTGGCGCGGAAAGATACGCGGTGGAAAAAAACGGCGTCGTGCGCGTATATCAGGATTCGTATAAGGTATTCACCAGGTATACGGTAGACGGATCTCCTGTCGGGAATCCTGGGCAGATATCGTGGAGCCGCGACGCGGGGGTTCTCCCGTACGTAAAAAAATCAGACGATGGCTTCGTTGAAATCCTGGATACGGTCGTTTCCCCGTCTGAAATTTCATGCATAAGATCCGGTTTAAAGCTTGAAAACGGAAATTCCGTTAAAACGGCGGGAGAACGGTTCGACGTAGATCAATACGGAGACGTCTATACAAAATCTGGAGAGAAAATAGACGTTCCGTTCGATTTTACATTTGAAAAAACCGGATACGGCGTAGTCAGGAAAGACGATGTAAGCTCATTCTGCCGCATCGGAGACATCGGCGACGTCGACGTCGCGCATCCGGTGATAGAAAATATACATAACTGCAGAAACATGCGTTTATTTGACGATAGAGTTGTGTATATGTCTGATTCAGGCATAAACATACTTTATCCGCAGATGAATTCCACAGCCCTGCGCACAAGACTCGACGCGCGCGACGCCAACCTGGTCGTAGACGTTGACGGAAACGGACAGAAGTACCTCATGTTCGACGACTAGGTCTACACAATCGACGACGATTTCAGGAAAAAATCCATGAGCGCGTTCATCGAATGTCCGGCCGTCAACGCGATTTAGAAGAATTCTGAATATGAATATCTGCTCGGAACAAATACTGGCCTGAAATACACCAAGTACGGTTATGTGGTAGACAATGATTTGTCGCTCTGCTCAACGGCGGATCTCGAAGGCGTCCTCGCCGAAAAATACCAGGCATTCATAGAAGAGCATATCAGAAAATCGCACGGCGAAGACGATCCGATAACGAAAATCAACAACGGACTTATGCCGAAAGACTGCTCTGTTCTGGAAGGCGTCATGAACAACCAGCAGATCCAAAACATAGTCGAATCTGTTGAATTCGACGGATACATTCCCTATATCAGGGCCGCCGTCGAATTCAAGTCACCTCTTTCGGTATACAACGACGATGATCTTTCCGCCAAGTGGATATTCAGGAAATACATGAAAAACCGCGAAGGCGAGCTGTTCATATACCTTCCGACGACAAATACGAGGTATGTCAACCACGTCGACGAAATAGATTCATGCCAGATGCTCGAAGATGAATTTACGAGAGAGAATATGAACCTCAAACTTAGCCGCTCAATCGAAGACAACACCACTCATCTGAGCGTCATCATTGACAAAGAGCATTTTAAGATTGATTCTGTCTATTTCCAGCAGATCAACGTCAATTCGCTTCCACTGGACATGTACAGGGATTTCGCCAACCGCGGTAAATGCGGAAACACGAGATTCAGCACCGTCGTAAAGCAGTCGTCAATTGTCTCGCCTGATTATACCGAAGACAACGGAAACATTGTACTGAAATACATATGCTTCGGATCTGACGCGCAGGCGCTTCACCTGATGTTCAATTTCTATATCGACTATACGATAGAATTCAATGGAAATGGTCAGGAAGAGGGAGAAATGGACGCCCAGAAATGCAGATCGTCTGAAAAAATCAAGCTCAATCCGTGCAAATACAGGCGGAACGGATACATCTTTCTCGGCTGGTCCCGCGATAAATACGCATTTGAACCGGAATTTCTCAACAACGAGGAAATCTATAACATTACAGATAAGGAAAACGACGTCGTAACGCTCTACGCCGTATGGCAGCTCTACAGATTCAACAACGGCGCGACGGTTCTTAAGATAAAGACCGACGCCGATCCGATAAACCTCGATTACGCCGAACGGACAGAAGATGCGTCTAACGTGTTCGTCGACTACGACTACAGCGTGGACACCATCCTTACGCTTAAGTCGAACGGAAAGCCGTTCTCAATAGCGCACGGCGTCGGTCTGACTGAAGATTCTATAATAGCGATCGATTTCGATTACCGCGAAGATGAAGACGAAGACGAAGACGTATCGGCTGATGTATCGGCAGACATATCATCAGATGTATCGGCAGATGTATCGGCAGATCAGCCTTAAACTGGAAAACTTTCATGATATACACATACGACGATATAGACAAAACTAAATATCAGTACGGCGAAGACGACGTCGGAAAGTTCAAGTACATCAATATATCCGATACGGTAAAAACTCTCCGTGTCATAGGCGGAGATCTTACTTCGGACAATAATTCGCTTGCCGACAATCTCCGCGAAGTGCGCAGTATCGGGGGAAACGTCGACAAACTTGACGATAAGTGCTTCTACAATTGCAGGAACTTGACGGCGGCGGCTCTCGGAAATGTCACTTACATAGGAGATTCATGCTTTAACGGATGCAAAAAACTCAAGTATATAGACATATTCGACAAGACAAAACCGGTATACACAGTTGGAGACGAGGCCTTTGTCGATTCGGGATTAAGTTCGGTGAACCTCATGCTGTGCGGATTGGCATATGAAAAGCCGGAAGACTATGAGAGCTGCGTTCCGATAATAAAGGAAAACGGTCCGTATGCCGGAATAAGCGCGTTCGCCGACTGCAAGAACCTCTTGGACGTACGCCTGTGCTGCTCAACCGACCTCGGGGCGTATATGTTCGCTGGCTGCGGCGCGTTGTCAGGACTTGAAATGGCGAATCATGGGTCATGCGTCGGACAAAGATGTTTTAAAGACTGCATATCTTTGAAAAACGTCGTACTTCCTTCGCATTTTGAAATTTTCAGCGAAGGAATGTTCGAGGGGTGCTCCGCGCTCGAAAACCTTTAGATTGAGGATCCGAAGGAAGATCCGTCTAAATTCATGTCGCTTGAAGACGACTGTCTTTCAGGCTGTTAGTCGCTTAAAAAACTCGTGCTTCCGAAATCCATAACTTCTATATACGACATAAAGGGAAATTGCCTGAGGGGTTCCAGCCTGGCCGAACTCCATTTCACCGGAATCAACACGAAGACGATGGACGATATCGCCGAAGTTCCGCTGACTGAATAGAGCTTTGAAGTCGACTATGCGTCAACGTCTGGATTCAAGTATGGAAAATGGTATGGAAACTGCAAGGAATTAATTGATTTCGCGAAAAAGAAGAACGCGCCGATAATGCTCTATGAGTGCAACTCCGGCTGCGGGCGGTGTGACAATTTCCAGCAGTCAGTGCTCGCTTCCGACCGCTGGAACAAGTGGATGGTCAAGCAAAATATGTTCTTCGCGTTCGGCAAGACGCGGGGTGGTTCTGCAAACAGGGACGTAATGCAGGTACGCTGGGACATAGAAAGCAAATTCGGCGGATTTACGACGGTAGGAAAGAAAGGTAAGATTACACATAATCCGGAACGATCCGGCTGGACGTATTTTCCGAATTATATGAACATACTGCCCGGATTAATGCTCGTATGGTGGAACAAGGACCCTGCTTCGAACACAGACTTCAAACATGCGATAGACGTGGCATCAGACAACACGCGTTTAAGCGACGGCCAATTTCAAGACGAAAAATGGATAAAGGAAATCGTCAAGAAATATTTTTCAGATTACGTGGCGGACGTCACATGCATGCAGTCAAAGCCCGGCAACATAAGCAAGGACTACCTTATGGGAAACCGCGGCGCAGACATGTATCTGTTCGCGTACGACGGGCAGATACCGAAACGGTATATATGGAACGAGAAAACACACCGCATACTAATTGGCTGACGCCGAAAGGAAGAACATACAATGTCGATAAAAAGAGTATCAGATCTCGAACTGGTCGGAATTGACGGAATAATCGAAGAAGAATCCGTGAAAAGCCCCTTTATTCTTTCGAGAATGGAGGTTTCGGAGGCTGAAAACGAAGCCGGTTCGAAATTCAAATCGAAGGGCTATACGATAGAGGCGCTGTGCAAGGCCTTCGGAAACAACATCATGAGGATTCCGAACATATGGTATCAGCCGCAGACGTATCTGAGCTCCGTCATAATACGGCACCCTGGATATCTTTCGTCAAGCGGAAACACATATCTGCATGGAACGAAGAACGCCAGCATCTCCGCCGATTTCCAGAACGTCGATTTTCATCTAAACGACAGGATATGCGATCAAAAGAACGTTTCGATATCGAGCGCGAGCCTGTACATAGGCGCTGCTGGTGACGCCAGTCTTTCGTCCGGCGGAGATCTCGATGTCTTCACGTCTAACGGAAACATAGACATGCGTTCCCCTCGATCCATAAGAATGACGGCCGAAGACGAAATTTCGTTTACAGTAGGCGAAACTTCCCTGAAAATATCCCATGACGGAATACACGTCGTAGGAAACGTCGATTTCGATCTCACAGCCGGACAGACGTTCAAGGTAACAAACAAGGACGAAAACATAGAAAATATCCTGTCATGTAATTCAGACGGCGGCATAGAGACGAACACGGAACAGGAAAATCCGCTTATATGCTATGCAAAGCATGCGCTTTGGTCCTGATTTCATATACTTTATATATGGTATTCGAAGTTCATCTGACGGACAGCTGTAACCGCAGCTGTCCGTTCTGTTCGTTCGCCAAAAACAGCTTTATCGAGACGCATGACAATATCGTTAAATTCTGCAGAGAAATAGAACGACGTAACCCGAATCGGTTTCAGATAAACCTGTTCGGCGGAGAACCTCTCGTAAATTCAAAAGAGGTTAAATACATCATAGATTTTTTCCGTGAAAACGATAATTGTAAAATCTGGCTTTTTACGAACGGGGATCTGTTCAATGAAATAAGCGATAGACGATACCTTGACAGAATCCATGCTCAGATATCTGTATATGATATTTTCACTAAACTGGATAAATACAGACTCTGGCTTGACAATCTGAATAATGACCGTATTAGATTTACTTATACATTTACATAGGACGATATCGATAATTGTAAAAAATATATAGATATTTGTCAAAAAATAAATATTGAATACAGAATAGCGTTAAGCTATGATATTAATTCATGGTCCAGGCTTTCAAACGACATAATCTATCTTAAGGCCAGACTTGCATATGAAATTGAAATGCTGCGCAGCATAGAAAAGAAAAAAATTTCATATACGTTAAAACCAAAAATCTAGAGATATATATATTATATATATAACAATATATATAATAATATAAAATAGAATATTAATTTTAATAAATATTATTATTGTATTACAAATAAATATAAAGAAATTTTCTATAATGGAAAATTTATAAATAATAATTGCATTTTTAATCCTAAAATACCAGATAAATTAAATGATATCTGCTTAAACTGCAAATATAATTCCATTTGTAATAAATCATGTCTCATGCAATATAAAAACGGACGTCTTCCGGAAAAACTCTGCCTTATACAGAAAGCGGAATTCGACGTTATTTCAAAATATATTCAAAATATTTTTTAAAAAATATATATTTTATATATGGAAAAAATTCTTCAAGGCGTTTATTTTCTTATACGCGCGAGCGAGCTTCTGGACGAAAAATACAGCGACGCGTCTACCTAGTTGCTTTAGCTGGCGTATTCAATATTAAACGCCGAGGATATTTCAAAAGAACAGGCGGAAAATTTCAAAAAACAGGTTAATGATCTTGTTTCTTCTGATTTTAAACTGAAAGATTAAGCATGAAACCGAACGTAATAATAGACATTACCGTTACGGGATCATGCAATAAACAGTGTTCATATTGCTTTGAACATGGACATATTGGAAAAAACGACATAAAGACAAGAACACGTGAACTCTGTCTTGTCGACGAATACTGCAGAACATTCGATAGCGGTAAATTCAATAACGTCATGCTTTCATTTTGGGGAGGAGAACCCCTTCTGAACGTTGATTTCATGCTTGAGATTATCGACGTTCTCAGAAAATACGATTTTGTCAAATATATTCTGTATTCCAATGGAACATTGGTAGATAACTGGAAAAAATTCATATCCGACAGCCGTGTTCAGGCTGTAAAAGACCGTTTTCAGATACAGCTTTCATATGATGGCAAACCACATAACGCGCTCATGCGCGGGTATGATGAAAAAGACATATTCCAAACGGCTGAACTGCTTAGGTTGAACGGTTTTGATTTTAATTTCAAGGCGACTTTGTCTCTTAAATGCCTTACGTTTCTTCCAGAAATATGGGATTCATATTACAGGCTTTATCTTGAATATCCGGAAAATGTAAGGTATTGTCCGACGCTTGACGTAACGTCTGGAAACGACTCGGAAAACCTCGAATTGTGGCGGAGCGTCATCCAAGACCAGATTCTCAAACGTGAATTCGCGTTTCTTAAAAAATACAGGAAATCTCTGTGGACATGGTTTGAAATGTTCAACAAGGGCAGTTGCTCGGCGGACTACCGGGCGCATCTGCACGACGACGGGAAAATATACGTATGCCATGGTTGTCCATATTCAGATTTTTCCAAGAACATGATTTTGGGCGACGTCTTTGAAATAAAAGGACTTTCGAGCCTGATAAAAGCAAACAACGTTGGCGGCGGTTCCTGGATATGCGAAGAATGCGACGCGACTTACTGTGCCGTATGCCATGCGCTTAACGTCGACAAACCAGCCGATTCGTCTGAAATGTTCAAATAGTGGAATTCGTGCAAGCCGCGGTTTGAAAACAAATGTAAATATTATAGGATATTTGGCCATGAAAGTCGTGTTTTAAACACGGCCTACAGTCAATGGCTTGCTGAAGAAAAGACGAAACGGATTTAAAATGGCTCCAAAGAAAAACAAAGGCGTATGCGGTTCATATTACGGCGGGACATGCCGGGCGTATACCTATACATGTCAGGGACACAGGACAAGACCGAGTCAAGTATATCTTAACCGTGTCAAGCCATTGGATCTGATAGAAGCCAGAAACGTGAACGACCTGAAGGCTGCGCTCAGATCTGAAATTGCTAACAGGTTGAATAATAGCATGTATAAATTCGACAATTTCGGAGTTGAGAAAGATCTGAACACTTCTCTATCAGACGTAAACAAAATTCCAGACGCTAAAGTCGGGGAAACGGCGGAAGCTGGACCGGATGGAAATTCATGTCAGTTCAATAAACTGGACGATATACTGAAGTCCCTTAAAAAAGTGTGCGTGACCATAGACAATCAGCTTAAGGAACCAAATGAATCCATGTATATTTCAGCTGTTTCATACCTTGATGAAAAGATAGCGCAGGACGATTTGATGGAGGCTGAAAACGCCGCAATTGTCTCAGATGGGATAACCGGCGCGATGAAGGACTGCATATGCTATTCAGACTGCGCTTCGTTTTTCGCATGTTCGTGCTATGGCAACTGCGGCTGCAATTACGGTGGTTGATTTCTAGATATTTTAAATTAAATTCAGGAGAGATATTTTGAACGTTGGAATGGTCGGCATGGGGGTTGTAGGAAACGCCATGGCTAAATGGATTCGTCGCCACAATAAAAAGGCGAAATTGTTCTTCAGGGATCCAGCCATGGGAATGAACGACGATTTTAAGAATATAGACGTCGTTTTCATATAGATTCCCGTTCTAAACCTCGAAGACGGATTTCAGGATATTTCAAATCTTCTGGACGTTATCCGGAATACGCCGAACGTCCCGACGTTCATACGGAGCACGATACTTCCGAGTTCATATGACGAAATCGTTGATACGTTCAGGGATCGCGAGATTTTCTACATGCCTGAGTTTCTTTCCAATGACACCGCGGTAAAGGATTTCGAGACGGAACCGATTTTCTGCACGGGCAAAATAAAGCTGCTGAGGGAGCTGTTCAAAGACAAGCAGATAGTCAAGTCTGATTCCAGGACGGCGATTCTGGCGAAATACGCGCATAACTGCCTCGGCGCCGCACTCGTCACGTATTTTACAGCCCTTGAGGAGCTGTCGGCGTATGAAGGCGTCGAATACAAGAACATCCTCAAGATACTGAAGTTTACGGATCATTTCAAATTGACGTATTCGACCGTGCCGGGAAAACACGGACGTGGATACGCTGGCAAGTGCTTTCCGAAAGACGTAGATGCGCTTAATTTCGAATATGAAGACAGGAATATCGGAAAAATAATGAAAACGATTGCAGATGTGAATTCGTTTTTCAGAGAAGGCATATCGTCTGCGCCGAACGGGGGTTCTGGAAAACATGCGTAAGGCGATAATATTGTCCGGCGGTCACGGGACGAGGCTGCATCCGATAACACTCGCGGTCTCGAAGCAGCTCCTCCCGGTATTCGACAGGCCCATGATATATTTTCCCATGTCGCTCGTCATGCTGTCCGAGATACGCGACGTTCTGCTCATTTCAGACGGATATTCGCTTCCCATGTACAAAAGGCTGTTCGGTGACGGCGGCAAGTTCGGCATGAACGTGCAGTACGCCGAGCAGAAAACCCCGAACGGCCTCGCGCAGGCGTTCGTGATAGGCCGTGAATTCATAGGCGGCGACGACGTCGCGCTGTTTCTTGGCGACAACATATTCTGGGGTGCCGGCATGACGAAAACGTTAAAAGCCGCCTCGTCTTCGGACAAACCCACCGTTTTCGCGTATAAAGTAAAGGATCCGAGCTCCTACGGCGTAGTCGAATTCGATAAATCCGGAAACGTCATTTCATTGGAGGAAAAACCCGAAAACCCGAAATCGAACTACGCCGTTCCAGGGATATACTTCTATCCGAATTCCGTCGTAGACATAGCCGAAAATCTAAAGCCGAGCGCCAGGGGCGAATACGAGATAACCGACGTAAACAGGGAATACCTGCGGCGCGGGGAGCTCTGCGTGAAGATACTGTCGAAGGGCACGGCGTGGCTGGATTCAGGGACGCCGCAGGCCTTGAACGACGCGTCGAATTTCGTGCGCGCCATAATAGAGCGCACGGGCATGAAAATCGCCGACATAGAATAGATAGCCAAAGACAAAAAGTGGATTTCTTGATCAGGTACAATTTCATTCGGAGTTTAAATGGAATCTGCTGAAAACATAAATGACGAACAGTCCCGTCTAATGTCCCTGGGAGAGCTTGAGGAATACAACGGCAGCAAGGTCAAGACGGTCGTCGATCTGTATGGGGACCGCGAAATCATAGGACAGACTGTCCAGTTGCTCGCGTATATCAGGCATGCGCTGAGAAACAACCGGAAATGCGAAATAAGGCTTAAAATAGGCAATACTGTCGCGAATCCGGATTTCATGATGGACGTCAACGGGTTCGAGATACCCGATCTGGTCACGTGTCCAGAATATCAGATAAACTAAGTACGTATACTCTTTTCACGATGACGGCCGCGGTACGCGTAAGGCCGTAAATAATTTCTGTTTTTTTGGAGTTTAAAGATCAATGGTAAATGTCATCAAGAAGAACGGCGAACATCAGAAGTTCAACGCCGAGAAAATCAAGCGCGCAATCCGCAAGTCCGCCACCCGTGTATGCGTGACGCTATCAGACAAGGAAGAGCGTCAAATCGTCGAATCGGTTAAGAAACAGCTTCAATACCAGGAAACCGACATAGGCGTCGACACCATCCATAATATGGTCGAGGTCGCGCTCGATCATGTCAATTCGGACGTAGCGAAGTCGTACCGCGAATACAGGGACAACCGCAAGCAGTTCAGCGAAATGCTCGACAAGGTCTATTCCAAGAAGCTGAGCCTGAACTTCATCGGCGACAGATCCAACGCGAACGCGGATTCCGCGCTTGTCACTACTTAGAAGGCAATCGTCTACAACGAGCTGAATTCCGAGCTCTACAAGAAGTTCTTCCTTACGCAGAAAGAAGAACGCGCGATGTCTGACGGATACATCTATATCCACGACAGGGGTTCTCGCCTTGACACCATAAACTGCTGTTTATTTGACATGGCGAACGTGATAAAGGGCGGGTTCTTCATGGGAAACCTCGACTACCAGGAGCCAAAAACCCTGGACGTCGCGTTCGACCTCATCAGCGACGTCATGCTGAACGCGGCGTCTTCCCAGTACGGCGGTTTCACGATTTCACAGATCGACAAGCTGCTTTCCCCGTACGCCGAGAAGTCGTACAGGTTCTACTATGACGAATACATGCACATAGCCGGAGAAGTAGGCCATGCCGAAAACGGAGAAAGTCTGGAATCTCTTGCCGACAAATACGCGATGGCGAAGGTACGCCGCGATTTCGAACAGGGCTTTCAGAGCTGGGAGATGAAGTTCAATTCCGTCGCGTCGTCTCGCGGCGACTATCCGTTCACGGCGATTACGTTCGGACTCGGGACTGGACGGTTCGAAACCCTCTGTTCGTCCGTCTGCATGTACGTGCGCAAGAACGGCCAGGGGAAGCCTGGATTCAGGCATCCGGTTCTCTTTCCAAAGATAAATTTCTTCTACGACGAAAACCTGCATGGTCCAGGCGGAGAACTTGAATGGCTTTTCGACGAGGCAGTTGAATGTTCGTCGAGATCCATGTATCCGGATTTCATTTCATGTACGGGCGACAACGGGTCGGAAAGCGAAATATACAGGAAATTTGGCCTGCCGCTGAGCAGAATGGGCTGCCGGGCTAGTCTTTCGCCATGGTACAGGCACGGCGGAATGCAGCCGGCGGACGAAAACGACGAACCGGTATATGACGGCAGGTTCAACATGGGCGCGATTTCCCTGCATTTTCCCATGATAGTCGCGAAGGCAAAGAAAGAGGACAGGGATTTCTTCGACGTCCTTGACTTCTATCTCGAGATGGTACGCGGCATACATCGCCGTACGTTCGATTTCCTGTCCCATAAGAAGGCCGGCATCAACCCACTGGGGTTCTGCCAGGGTGGATTCCTCAACGGCAACAAAGGTCCAGAAGACGAGCTCGGTGAGGATTTCCTCAGGCCGATGACGATCAGTTTCGGGATAACGGCGCTGAACGAGGCGTCCATCCTCGCCACCGGGAAGACTCTTGTTCAGGACAATTCGTGGGCCATATCCGTAATGAAGCATATAAATGAATATGTCACGCGCATAAAGAAGGAAGACAATATTCTCTACGCGATATACGGTACGCCGGCTGAGTCGTTGTGCCATCTACAGGTTCAGCAGTTCAGGAAGAAGTACGGAATCATAAAGAACGTTTCGGATCATGAATATACGTCTAATTCATTCCACTGCTGCGTCCGCGAGGACATAACGCCGATCCAGAAGCAGGATATCGAGAAGCCCATGTATGATCTCTGCGCAGGCGGCCGTATTCAGTATGTTAAATATCAGCTGCAGTACAACCTGTAGGCGATAAAGGATCTCGTGCGGCGCGCGATGAAGCTTGGGTTCTATGAAGGCGTCAATTTCGACCTCAATTTCTGCGAGGACTGCGGGCATCAGTTCTCAGGCGAAGTTGAAAAATGCGAAAAATGCGGCAGTACGCATTTGACTGCCATACGTCGCATGAACGGTTATTTATCGTTCGAGAAGATTCGCGGACGTACGATGTACGCGGATCACAAGCTTACGGAATTCAAAGAACGAAAGTCGATGTAAAAATCTGATGAAATATACTATCAAAGTCCGGTTTAAACCGGACTTTGATTTTTTTCATGAAGCGAAAGTATTTTTACGTATATCAGGTAGAGAACGTTTAGACTGGAAAACTGTATTTAGCTTTGACGCGGGCTGGTTCGTTGTATTAGAAGTCAAGGTATTTCACGACGAACATGGCTTTGTACGAAGACGTCCAGACATACGGATCGGGATAGTTCAGAAAATCGGTTCTTCTAAAGACATGTGACGGCAGTCTTTCTAGAAAATTCTTCAGAGAAAAGATTGTCGCCTTAAGGAATGAAGGCAGAGTTTTATACAACGATCTTTGTTCATATGGGTACGTCTATCTCATTACGGACAAGTCGAATGGAAAAAGATACATAGGCCAACACCGTATATCCGGAGATCCAGAAAAAGACGACAGATACTACGGAAGCGGGATAATTATCGGGAAGCTCGTCAGAAAACACGGCATTTAGAATTTTGAGAAGGAAATCCTTGAGGAGTGCATGTCGGAAGATGAGTTGAACGAACGCGAGCGGTTCTGGATTGAGAAATACAACGCAGTGGAGAGTCCGGATTTCTACAACATAGCCGAAGGCGGAGATTTCGGCGATACGTGGACGGCGAGATCTGATTACGGAAAACGGAAGTTCAGAAAACGCATAGCCGAGTCGAATAGGACGAGAAAACGCGACGGATCTAAGATTTCCGGAAAGCTGAATCCCGCGTTCGGACGTCATTGGTATAAGAACGTCGAAACGAAACAGGTCTATTTCCTTAAACCTGATGATCCGCTGATAGAGGATCAAGGCCTTATTCCAGGGACTTTCAGGACGAAGGCGCATAATTTGAAAATCGGAAACGCCCATCGTGGGAAGAAGAAGACGTACATTGTCTATCTCAAAGGCAAGAAATGCGTCAACGACGGCAGGACAAACAAGTACGTTCCGCCAGAGGAGGTCGAAAAGTATCTTTCGATGGGATTCAAACCCGGAAACATCAGGAAAGGCCGCGGAAAGACCAGATGAAGACAGATTCCGAATATATGGACGAATTGAAGGCCTTGATGGCCGGACCGCGCAATTTTTCGTCGAATCTGTCCAAATGCGGAAAATACTCCGAATTACGGACATGGCTTAAGCTGAAGACTGTGTTTCTTCCAGACGACGGATTTTATACGTTCGGGACGAGGATTTTTTATGTCGTGAACGGATTCAACCATATGCCGGTATGCGCGAACCCGGACTGCGGAAAACCCGTACATGTGAATTTCAACGCATATGCGGACGCTTCTGAATATGGAAAAGTCCATTGCTGCGTCAGATGCGCACAGCTTGATCCGGCCGTATAGAAGAAAATAGAGGCTACGAACAAGGTCAGACATGGATGCCGGCGCGGGCTTCATACGGCTGAATTCCACAAAAAGCTCAAGGGTGTTTTTCTTGAGAAATACGGCGTCGACAGCCTTTTAAAGGATTCAGGCGTTCGGTAGAAGATCAGCAATTCGCTTTTCGAGAAATACGGCGTACGAAATTCACCGTTTTAGGTAAAGTGCATATAGGATCTGGCGAAATAGACATGCTTTGAAAGATACGGCGTGGAAACGCCTCTGCTGAATCCGGAAATTCGCGAAAAGGCCAAACAGACGTCGAAAAACAGATACGGCGTCGAGTTTCCTGTTCAGAATATAGAAGTACGTAGAAAAATAGAGAATTCTATGCTTGAACGGCATAGTTCAAAAGCATATCTTGGAACGGACGAGTGTTTGACGAGAACTACCGAATGGTGCAAATAGAACTTCGGCGTCGAATCTATAATCCAGGTTCCGGAGATACGCCGGAAAATAGAATAGACGTGTCTTGAACGGTATGGGACAATGCATCCGTACAGATTTGGATCAGATGAATTCGGCAGACTTATGTTTGAACGTTATGGAACAGAATTTCCGGCTCAGGTTCCGATGTTCAGGAAATCCATGAGGTCAAAATATTCATACGCCGGAATTTCATTTGACTCTTGCCCTGAAATGGCGTTCTATATCTGGCTTTCCGACATCAAGGACATTCTTAATTTGGATTTCGAATATTCGCCTGACATTTCGTTCGAATATTCATATGCCGGAAAGCGGCATGTATATATGCCGGATTTTCGGATTTTTAATCAGTATTTTGAGCTTAAGGGTAATTAGTTTTTCAAAGACGGAAAAATGGTGCTGCCGTTCCGCAATAAAGATTGGACAGACGCTGATGTTGAATACATGAATGGTTTGTACAACGCAAAATACAAATGCATGCTCGAAAACGGAGTTTTTATTCTGCGGGCGTCTGATTACGGGTTTTTTCTTAAATACGTATCTGAACAATACGGAAAGGGGTACTTGAAATAGTTTAAAAATTAAGGAGTATTTAATTTTAAATTTTCTAATTGAAAATAATAGACTTATGGTATAGATTTTTGATCGTGGTGAACTCTATGCCAGGCTGAAGACCCGGCATCTTTCTTGTTATATTTTTTTGTAAATATAAATTATGAAGAGTTTTTATGTTTTTACAGGATACGACGTCGGTTCCGGTAAGATTACGACGCAGCGCGTATACGATGTTCAGAAGGCGTACGACGTGATTTCCTACTATCAGAAGATGCCAGAGCGTTATAAATCCGTCAGGGATTTCGAATTCGACGTCAAGACGAATTCATCCCATGGGCACGCTTTGATTATAGACAATGATTCGAAATATCGGTGGTCGACGTATTTCGTCGGTTGACGGATGCAGCCAGCGTAGAATAAATATCGCCGCTCCAGATCCGTCCAGATTTGGTTTCTCGACGCTGATCCTGTAAAGTCAGCGGAATATCAGACGAACCATACGCTCGTCAAGTCGATAGACGGATGCTATAACGCGCTCTGCGCCGCGAGATTTTATTTTTCCGGAATACGCAACAGAAAATTCTACGAGCATTTTTTCGGAAAAGACTGGAAGGACGGCGAAGGCGGGCGTATATGTCCGGACTGGCCGTTGAAGGCGCGTCCGCCGTTCAAGTTCTATACCGCCAAATTTTCAAAATGGTGCCGTAAATGCCGAGAACACTATGAATATACACTTGGTTTTATGGAGGCGCTGCTTTCAGAATACGAATTCAGGTTCAGGAAGCAGCATGGACTTGCGCGGTATGCGGAGTGGGAGCGTCAGAACAGCCTGAACGTCCCGGCTGGAAATCTTAAGAAAATAGACTTTCCATGGAAGTCACTTTCCCTTAAATACCGCCGCAAGGACATCGTACAGGGGTTCAGACTTCAGTTCATGTCCCAGTTTGAGGGAGACGATCCGTATCTTGCTTATCGCGGTTCATGCCGCGACGTTCCGGATTTCGTTCAAAGGCATTTCGGATTCCAGGTTCAGAATTTTGATTAAAATTAGAGTTAAATATGAAAAAAGACAAGTTTACGGGGTTGCTGACGCTTGATCAGTTGAAGAGTCTTAAACTTAGCGGTCTGAATGAGACGGACAGGAAGAGCATTTTTGGTCAGGCTCTTGATTTCTATTCCGAGAAGGTCAGGGTTGGAAAACAGACTGGCGAGCGTGATCCGTTCGAGGCGGCGGGTTAGTCACTTATCCATGATTTCCTTCCGCGGCATGCGCCGCCGGTCAAGTACATCGGCAGCGGGCTCGCGCGGTTTGCATTTGCTGGCGAAGACGGACATGTCTGCAAGTTCGCGGTCGATTCTGCCGGCATGCGGCAGAACCATGATGAGATAAAAACCCTTCGTAAATATGGCGGATGGCCGTGTTTTTGTCAAGATGTACGATTTCGACGTCGAAAATGGCTTCGGCCTGGACGTCGAAGCCGTGGCCGTCATCGGAGAATACACGGGAACTGCGAAGCAGATGCTCTACAAACTCGGAGCGTTCGGCCGAGATCTCGATAATATGCTGTATAGGATAATGACTGTATGCAGAAGATTGTCGTCGTACGGGTTCGATGTCGAGCGGGTAGCCAGATCATTCGATTCTGAACAATATGATGAGATGCTTGAACTGACAAATAATATTGTACAGGCAAAGACCGTATAGGCGAAGATTTTTAGGAAACTAGCCGAATATTATAAAAACGAACTGTCAGAGCACAGGACAGGATTTGATGATCTTCATTCAGGGAATGTCGGATATGCGTATCGCGATGGAGAACTCGTGCTCGTCATTCTTGACGTCGGAAGCTAAGCTGTTTTGGATACAGTTGAAAAAAGACAAAGACACGTTTAAATGTGTCTTTGTCTTTTTTTTTTTAGTCCTTCAGAAGCTCTAAGACGACTGTTTCATATGAATCTTTGACTGGGAATTTTTCAGCCATGCATTGGACGATGCAGCCGTTTCCGTTTTTCGGTTTCTAGACAGTCGAGATCGCTGTTTTTCTAATAAAGATCTTTTCGAGCATAAGTCCGCCTACGTATTCGAATTCTAGATATTTTCCATGAATGTTCATGCAGAAAATATACAATTGTATTATTTTTAAATGGATAATTCGTTGCTGGTTTCAGACGAAGACAGAAAGAACCTTGCCGAGCTTGTCGAATTGTATACAAGTCATAGCCGGGGTTTCGGATCGATGATCAGGTCCAGAAAATATTCTGAATTACTGGCATGGCTTGATGGAAAGACCCCGTTGCTGTAGACCGGCGGTTTCAGCTCCGTCACTAAACTGTATTGGGTCGTGAACGGCATGGTCGATTTTCCGGTTTGCGGATTCTGCGGAAAGACGAAACTGAACAAAAATGTCGACGACTTCGAACGCGGATATTTTCGGGCGTGTTCAAAGGATTGTCCCGGCATGAAAAAAGCACGGCTTGGGAAAATAGGCGACGCATGTGAGAAAAAATACGGATGCCGGAATTTTTTCGCGTCTGACGTCGGAAAAAAGACGAAAGCTGAATGGTGCGAAGCGCACGGGGTCGACAACCCGTTCCAGCTCGAGGCGGTCAAGGAAAAGTCGAAGGTTTCCCGCCTGAAAAACTTCGGGCATGAATTCACGATGCAGTCGGAGGAAAAGCGCGAACTCGCGTCATAGAGGTATTTCGAGAAAACAGGATACCGCTTGCCGTTTGAAAATCCGGACGTCGTGGAAAAAATAAACGCGGCAAAGGCTGGGAACCGCGGAAACGCGGAAGGCATGTCTAAACAATCCATCGCCAACAGGCGCGCCCGGTACGGAAAGTTCATGGAAAACCCCGAAATCCGGCCGATGTTTTCAGAAGACGAATTCGCCGCCCTCGGCAACGCGGAGCAGTATACGACGGTTCTGCGCTGGCAGTGCCTTAAATGCGGAAACGAATTCGATGCATGTCTTGACTAGAACATGAGTTCACGTTTCGGAATCCCCGCGAGGTGCATGATCTGCCATCCTCGCAATTTCGGCGTATCCAGAGCTGAAAAAGACTTCGTCGAATTCCTGAAAGGCTTTGGCTTCAGCCTGCTGGAACATGACAGGTCGGTTATCGGCCCGTACGAACTGGACGCGTATATTCCGGAAAAAAAGCTTGCGTTCGAGTTCAATGGGATGTTCTGGCACAGTGAACAGGCCGGAAAAGACAGAAACTACCATCTGGAGAAGACACGGCTCTGCGGTGAAAAGGGAATCCGGCTCGTACATGTTTTCGAAGACGAGTGGAGAGACAGGCGGGCCATCGCGGAGTCCAGAATAAAGAATATGCTCGGCGTGCATGAAAATACGGTATACGCGAGAAAATGTTCTGTATAGGAGGTTTCATCGATTGAATCGAGAGTTTTCCTCGACGAAAACCATCTGCAGGGAAACGTAAACGGGTCAGTGCGGCTTGGCCTGTATTTCAACGGCGTCCTTGTTTCCATCATGACGTTCGGAAAAAGCCGGTTTTCTGGAAAGTACCAATGGGAAATGCTGAGGTTCTGCTGCAGGCTGGGCTATCATGTTCCAGGCGCCGCCAGTAGGCTGCTCAGGCATTTCGAGACGAAGTTCAGGCCAGCGTCGCTCGTCAGCTACGCGGATCTCCGCTGGAGTTCGGGAAATCTATACAGGGCACTTGGTTTTGACTTCGTCGGGAATTCTCCGCCGGGATATTTCTACGTCAAGGGCGACCGCAGATATTCACGGGTGGCTTTTCAGAAGCACAAGCTTGAAAAAATCCTCAAGGTATTCGATCCGGCGAAGACCGAAGTCTAGAACATGAACGACAACGGATATTTCAGGGTATTCGACTGCGGAAACGCGGTATTCTGCAGGCGGTATACTCTGGAATCTTAAACTATCAACCATGAGCGAATCAATATACAACAACGCGGTGGATCTTTCCGAAGTTCCGTTTCAGGACTGGCGCAGGCTGTACATAGGTCGCGGATACCGCGCCGCGTGCTATACGGTCGATCATGAACGCCGCGGCAGGATCATCTTGCTCGGATACGATATTCAGGGAAATCCGAAAACGTTCATATGTCCGCACAGAAGCTGGATAAAATTCGCCGTAAAGTATCCTACAGGCGAAAAAGACATAAAGGACAGGAACATAGCGACCAAGTATTTCGATACGGCGTCCGCCAGACGGAAATATCTGGACGCTGCCGGAGACGGCATAACCGTCGTGGAGGCATTGCGGCCGGAGCAGGAATTCCTCCAGAGGCTGTTCGGCGACTGCGTCCTGGACGAGGACTTCAACCGCCAGACGATGCGCATTCACACGCTTGATATCGAAACCGAGATTTCAGGCGCTTTCATGTCTCCGTCGGAAGCCGGCAATAGGATAAACATGATAACAGTCCACGACAGCAAGACGGACAGATATTACACATGGAGTCTCCAGCCGGCCGAAATAGATTTCAAGGAAGAACCGCTTGTTCATATGCCGAAAGACAGGTTTACGATATTCCAGTTCGGAGACGACGAAGACAGAATGCTCCTGCATTTTCTGGACTGGTATGAGGAGAACTGTCCTGACGTCATATCCGGCTGGAACATCAAGAACTACGATATTCCGTATATGTATACGCGTATCGCGAAGCAGCTTGGCAAAAACCAGGCCAACAGGCTGTCTCCGGTCGGCAGATGCTATGTCAAGGAGATAAACCACGCCAACGCCCGCGCGGACGTGTCCGCTGAAATAGAAGTCATAATAGACGGCGTATTCCAGGCCGACGGGCTTATCCTGTACAGAGACAAGTTCAAGGTCGCGGGATCGTCGATAGACGGCGGCTACAGCCTCGACAACATCGGCGAGCATGAAGAGCTCGGCCATAAGATAAAATACGAAGGGTCGCTTCAGGACTTGTATATGAAGGACTGGTAGCGTTTCACCGAGTACAATATCCGAGACGTCGACCTCTGCAGGCGGATAATCGACAAACGCAAGCTTATTTCACAGGCCAGGCAGATTGCGGGATATGGTTTATGCAATTACGATACCATATATTCCTCAATCAGCTATCTGATTGGATCTATTATCTCGTTTTCGAAAACGCGCCTTGAAGGAAAGACGTTCATTTCGTATCTGAAGGACAGGCGGGATTTCGGCGAAGGCTTCGAGGGCGCGTTTGTTTTTCCATGCAAGCCGCATATTTATAGAAACGGTGAGGGTGTTATCGATTTTGCTAGTTTATATCCGTCTATCATTAGATGTCTTAACATATCGCCGGAAACATATGTCGGAAAAGTCCTCGTCTATATGAAAGACGCCACTGGAACAGTTTCCGTAGACTAGACCCATGCACCGATGCTCGACCTTTACGGAAAGGGGCCGTCGAATTTAAATACCGGAGACGAACGCATAATGCCCGTCTTGAACGTCGGTGATCCGAATATCGTAAAGCTGGAGCTGAAACTTCCCGGCATGAAAGACCACAGGAAGACAATAACAGTCGAGCAGCTGCGGAAGCTCGTCAAGGAGCGCTGTGTATGGACGCCGAACAACACTTTGTTTCTGAAACATGAGATAAAGAACGGTGTAGTGGCGAAATGGTGCGAGTATTTCTACGGCCTGCGCAAACAGGTTAAAAAGCAGATGATGAAGAACGTCCATATCATTCAGCACAGTGAATTGTTCGACAAGCTTTCAGACGAAGAAAAAGAACGGATTAGGACGGACGCCGAAAATCAGGAAGTCATGCAGCTAGGTATAAAATGCATGATAAACAGCGTATACGGACTTTGCGGAACGGGGTTTAGCCCTATTGCGGATCCGCATATCGCGCAGACGATTACGCGCATGGGCCGCGCGGCGAATACGAGGACGGCCCAGTATATAAAACACAGGTTTATCGAAAAATACGGCGCGCCTGAAGACTACAACGTCGCGTGCGGCGGCGATACGGATTCCATATTCATAAATCTGGAATGCGTAACGTCGCAGATGAAGCGCGAATTCGGGCTTCCCGACAAAATAAGGGCATGGCCGCAGGAATATCGCGACAAGCTGTGGAAAGACATGTCTGAGTTCGTGAATACGGATGTAAACGCGTTCGTCAGGAACTTCGCGCATGAATACTGCGGATCGAACAACCAGAATGTCCTGACATACGAGCTTGAATACATGTCAGATACGATTCTGATCGAGGGCAAGAAGCATTATGCGACTCGAAAACTCTACAATGAAGGTGATCCGGTCGACAAGATAAAGGTCAGCGGCATAGAGCTCAAGAAAGGAAACGTCCCGAAAAACATCAAGGAATTTCTCTGGGACTGCTACAGGGGCGTAATCGTAAACGACTGGACAGAACGCGAATACCGGGAATACATAAACGGCCTGTACGAGAAGTTCAGGGGGTTTTCCATAGATCAGATATCCTTCTGGAAGGGCTATAATACAGAACGCGAAGCCTCGGGATTTCTTCAGATGGCGCAGAGCGTAAACGCCGCGACGGGCAAGACAATCGGCACGACGGGCATTTCGAAAAGCTGCTGCTACTATAATCAGATAATAGAGAAGCTGGGTATCCAGAAGAAATATCCGACTCTTAGGATCGGCGACAAAGTACGTCAGTGTTATATAGATCCGTCGAACAGGTACAGCATAGATACGATTGCGTATAAAGACGGTCAGTGGCCGTCTGAGTTCGACCAAATGTTCAAGCCTGATTACAGGAAGATGTTCGAAAAGCTGATCCAGGATCCGCTTAAGCGTTTCCGTGAGGCGTGCGGATTTCAGAATGTTGATCCGACAAAGCAGGTTCAGTTCGACATATTCGATCTTTGACGTTGAACATGGCCGTACCGCGTATCTGCGGCCTTGGAAAGAAAAAGGTCCGGACAATGTCCGGACCTTCTTTTAATCTGATTTTTTTTCTTCAGCGCTTGTTGTACATAAGGCAGATGCACGGACCTACTCGTGGGACGTTCGCAGTATAAGCCGAAACGTCGGTCAGACGGAATTCATACTGGACGGCGTCGAGCGTTTTCTCCTGCTCGTCTTCGTCGCCGGCAAGCGGACCATAATATCTGACAAAGACCTTGCCCATGTCTTTTCTGCCGGCGTATTCCAGTTCGAATTTATCCAGCATTGTCTGGTCGAGATCGTCTTCGAATTTTTCGGCCGAAGACTTGGCGTCATCCTGAAAGGACTCGTCGGCTTCGTCGAATTGGTATGTATCGGCCTGCGCGTCCTTGAACGCGTATTTCAGGCAATGGCGTATTACCCGTACAGTCTTTTCTATTTCCTGTACGGTGACGCGGTCCTTTTTGTCTATTTTCTCGTATATTTCTTTAGGATCCTGATTTATGAAGCCGTTTACGCGGGTTATGCACTGGCGCAGGAATTTCCTGACGATCATGAGGTCCATGACCTGCGCGCATTCTCCCGGCGTCAGCCACGCGAACGGCGGTTCCCAGTTTACATCAGCGCCGCGGAAGCCGCGGTTTTTGAAATTCTCGTCGAACAGGGACAACGATATCATGTATTTGCGGCCGTTGTGCTTGAACGTCATCTTGCAGAAAGGCTTGATTTTTGTCCAATCCTTCCAGGAATTCCACTTGTATTCTTTGCCTTTTCTCGGCCAGCAGTAGTATTCGGATCCCTTCGACGAAACACCGGAATCCGAAAACGACATTATCTTGCGTCCTGTCGACGTATAGTCCCTCTGTCCGTCGCCCGTTACGTCTTTATTGGCAAGATCCGGCCGGCTTTCCGCACGCTCGTCGTCTTCATCGAGGTTTTTGAGATCGTCTTCCGATACGTACGAGCATACGTCCAGGTCTTCGATCTTCGAAAGCAGTTCCGAATAGAACGGATCCGCCGCCGGCCATTTCTTCTTCACTGAGTTGATTACGTTCTTGAAAAACTCGGTTCTGAAGAAGCAGTCCATCTGCTCAGGTGAAAGTTTGCCATATTTTCCGTTCGCGTTGAATCTGGAATCCCAAGTCATCGTCTTCGGATTGAAGAATATCTCGAGAAGAAGTCCGTCCACGGGAACTATGACGTCTATCGCGCGTTCGGGAAAGGACTTAGGCGTAAAGGGTTTGCGTTTGTCTTCGGAGTTCGTCGCCGTCATGCCGAACATATACGCCATGATCTTGGCGTTCGACAGAAGATCGTCGGTTATGTCTATGTCAATGCATTCAAGCGGATTGGTCTATACAGGCTTTTCCATATCTTTATTATTTACATTATTTTGATAAGAAAGATGCCATGCTGAAGAAGTGGTATCTTTCTTGTCAAAATAATGTAAATAAAAAATAGAAATGTTTAGCTTTGTAAAGAAAGTATGGAGCGCAATCATGAACATGTTCAAAGTAGACGGGAATCTTTCCATAGACACGAGCAACGTATACATTAACGGCGAGAAGGCGGATTTATCAGTGTGTTCTGTCTCGGACATCGAGTATACGAAGCTCACGCTTGAAGGCACATGCCTGAATAATGTCTTATATGTCGTTAGCTCTGACTGCGTCAACGCGTATGGCCAGCAGCTGAAGAACTTGGCAGCTCCGACTGATTCTGGCGACGCCGCGACGAAGGAGTACGTTGACACGCAGGTAAGTTCTGTGCATGGCATTACACAGGAGGAGGTGGCCATGATCGTGAAAGACGCGCTCAGGAGCTGCCTATCCGGCATACTGAGTGTGATCTGACGAGGGATGTCTACTAGTAAAATGCAAGTATAAGAAGTTTTCCAATGAGCAGCTGTGCCAGGTCACGAGCGGCGAATGTCAGTTCGTGCTATGCGGGTATAGTAACATCGACGACAAGGAAGCGCTGCTCGCTCATGTCGGCTAGAATGTTTGGAAGGAAATCAGGATGAAGCTCGTTGGATTTCAGAGTTGACGACAGTGTTTTTTTCAGGAATTAGACGACAGGTTTCTTTCTATTTGAAGATGTCCAAATTGTCTTGACGTCTTTTTATATAGGCTTATATTGACAGGTTTATATGAGAGAGCCTCATATTTTCGCAGGCACATTTCCTAGAAATAATGGTTTTTTTCTAGAAAGCCAGAATGTTCGTCTTGAGACATTATGACCATTCTAGTCGAGGTCTTATGGGGGGGGCTCTCGTTTTCCAGTCGTATAGCTTGGATTTTTTTTTCCGGGATTTTTTTACCGGAAATCAGGTTTTGCCGGCAAAATTATCGCTAACATGTCATTGTCGGCCTAATTCTGGTTCAGGCCTTATCGTTTAAAAAAATGAAATGCGGACGTTTATGTCGTCCGCGTTTTCAGAAACATCTGCTAATGTAGGTAGTTTCATGTTAGCCTGAAAGTTCTCCTTGTATGATATTAATATTATATACTCCGGCATTTGCTAACAGAGCACGAGCCTCTGTAGTGGTTTTGCCTTTGACGATTATGCTTGTCAGCTCGCTGCAGTCGGCGAAGGCATTACCCCCGATATTTGTCACACTCGACGGGATCGTCACTGACGTCAGACCGCTGCACATTATAAAAGCGGCTTCCTCGATGCTCGTCACGCTCGATGGGATAGTCACTGATGTCAAACTAAGGCAATAGTAAAACGCATTATTCCCGATATTTGTCACGGCTGAACCTATTTCTACTTCCAATGGAGATTTTATCCAAGATGGTCGAGCGCTTGTTCCGCTTCCATCTGGCATTAATCCTGCAGCCACCAACGCTGGACAGTCCATGACGCCTTCTATCAGGTATTCCCCTTCTGTTTCGTCGGTGAACTTGATATGGGTCTCTGTTTTCACTGTAGGTTTAGAATGCGCCTTAATCCAGTCAATTACGTGCTGGGGGGGTTGCCAAGGTAGATTTCCGTAGCCATATAGTTTTTCCTTTTATGTTTTTATATTACTATTTACATCGAAACTAGCGAGAAAGATGCTAAAGTCTTTAACGTGGCATAGAGTTCACTAAAGAAATGATGAGAAAGATATATTATCTTAAAAGTCAGTCCACCATGTCCAATGATCTGTACTGGCGATTAATCGTCCTGCTGTTTTCCGTATCTTTAAATTGCGTCATGTCAACAAGCCATTCGCCGTTTTCATTTTTAAATACTTCAAGTTCTTTCGGTATTGGTTCAGACTCTGAGATAAGAAAATCAAAAGCTTCATTGTTAAGTTTTTTTATGTCTAATCCATGTGAATTGTCTATTATTTTCAGTTTCTACCGCATTGCTTTGTTTTTCATTTTAAGATACACTGGAGTTGAATGATCATCTATGTCAATTCCATACATGCTTTGACGTTTTAAGAGATCTGGCATTTCGCCGAATACGGCATCGTATTGATGAATCATTTCGTGGCATAATGAATTGACGATAAATATAAAATTTGCGTTTTCTAACTAATCCTGATTTAAAAGAATTTTTTCATTTAAATATCTGACAGATATTTTTTCATATTCTGCATATGTTATTTTTCCGCGTAAATGCGATATACTGTCGATATATTTTTCATTTACTGAAAAATCATAAGACGCTGAAAACACACTGAAAAAAGAATTTTCAGTAAATTCCGGCAGATTATCATTTTTTCTTATAAGATTTAATTTTGAAATATTTTCATATATAATTGGAATATCTTTATTTTTTCCATCAAATATATTTAAATTTAAAATTTTTTGCATTAATTTTATATCATTTTTTCTTGGAATATATTTTTCAAACCTGCAGAATACCGTCTAACCTCCAAATTCGGCGGCTAGTTCTTTTATCAATCGGCTTTGGGTTTCAAGAAGAAAATCAATAAATTTTATCATTTTTAAAAAATTTACAAATTTAAAGTTTATGAAAACAGATATTCAGCGTATATTTTAATTTAAATTTGAAAGGCACTAAAAATGATGAAACGCGAGCGGTATGACCGGTATTTCATGGATCTTGCTGAACGGACGGCGGAGATGTCGTATGCCGAAAAACGAAAGGTTGGATGCATAATAACGCGCGACGACCACGTCATAGCCGCCGGCTGGAACGGCCAGCCGGAGTTTCTTCCGAACAAATGCGAGTACGTTGACGAAAACGGGCATTTGGTCACATATGACACCGTCATACACGCGGAGGCGAACGCCATCTACTGGTGCGCGAAGACAGAGATTCTGACCGAAGGCGCGACCGTCTACACCACGCTAAGCCCGTGCAAGCACTGCGCGCTCGCGCTCATCAGATCTGGGATCCGGCGCGTGGTATATAAAGAAGAATACTGGAATCCGGAAAAATCCGGACTCCCGCTTCTCAGACAGGCCGGCATAGAGGTCAATCAGCTAAAAGGCTGAACAATGGACATTGGAGGTTTCATGCATTGGCCGGAAACATCTGCTTTTGCCGGGACAGCCTTATGAACATCGGCAGTGAATTCCTGCCGTATACATAGCCGGGGGCTGTTTCACGGTGTTTTGAATTCAAGATTTAAAACGGCAGTGCCTGTATCCGTATATTTTAAATATGCGGATAATTTTCATTTTAGGCGCTGACAGATGCGGAAAAAGCACTCTGTGCCAGAAATTCATAGAAAACGGCTGGAAATACCGGCATTTTTCTGCTCCGAAGTCAAGCCCGTACGGAGAATACCGGGATTTTGTCATGAACGAATTGCCGGCAGTCGACGGCGTTCCGGGCATAATCGTCGACCGGTTCATGTACTGCGAGTTTCCGTATTCGGTCCATTACGGACGGAAATCCGATATGACGTTCGGACGCATGCTCGGACTTGAAGCGCGCATAAAGCAGCTTGATCCGGACACGAAGCTCATATACTGCGAAACGGATCTGGATTCGAACTGGCGACGCATCCAGGAAGAGGGTAAATCCGAATTCAAGACAAAGGACGAACTCGCGAGACTGAGGAAGGAATACGAACGGGTGCTTGAGACGACGTCCATTCCGGTCCTGAGGTATGACTTTACGCTTGGGGACACGCCGGAGCATATGTTCAAGCGTATATGCGCTACAGGAAAGGCGAGAACGTGAAATACAGGAACATACTCGTGACGGGCGCGATGGGGTTCATCGGATTCAACGCGCTCAGGCGCTGGATGAAGCTCTATCCGGAATGCCGTTTCTACGGAACGCACGCCGATACGTACGCGGACAGGTTCATGTTGGCAGACAAGGACAGATGGATAGCCGAAAACAGGTTTCCGTGCTGGATCTTCGATTTGTCAGATTCGGTCCAGGCGCTTGTGCTTTCCGGCATGGTCGAGAAGTACGAAATAGACGCGGTCGTGCATTTCGCGGCGGAAAGCCATGTCGACAATTCAATATCCGGTCCGGCCAAATTCTTCAGGTCGAACGTGTTCGGAACGGCGAACATCCTGGAAATCGCTAGGAAGCTGAACCTGCGAGTTCATATAGTGTCAACGGACGAGGTCTACGGACCTACGACTCCGGACGACTGGAAATCCGGTCTGGACGTCGAGGATCCCGGCTTGAAGCCGCTCCGGCCGTCTTCGCCGTACAGCTCGTCAAAGGCCGCCGGAGATTTGGCCGCTTTGTCGTATTTCCGTACATACGGCACGGCTGTCACTGTTTCGAGGTGCGTAAACAATGCCGGGGAATACCAGCATTCCGAAAAGCTCATCGGAACAACTGTTTTAAACGCCGTTCGGAACAGGAAGATACCTGTGTACGCCTCCGGAAACCAGAAACGGCATTGGATCCACGTAGACGACCACAACGACCAGGTAATGAAGATACTTCAGACAGGGACTCCCGGAAAAATCTACAACATAGCTCCGTCGCCTGAAAACTGGATTACGAACATGGAGCTTATACAACGGATACTCGGGCTGCTCGGAAAACCTGAATCGCTGATCAAGCACGTTAAAGATAGACCTGGACATGATTTTTCGTATTTTCTCGCGCCGGCGCTGAACATGAAGACCAAGACTGTTTCCGAGTTTCTTCCCGGAGTCGTCGACTGGTATGCGCGTAAGTTCAAGTCTGCGAACGTAAAATAAAAAGAGGATATTTATGAACAAGATAAAGATAAACGTCATCAATAAACCGGAAATATGCGACGAACGACTCGTAAGTTCGTTGACGAAGCTTACGTTCAGCAAAAAACTCGCCGGATTGGACGATGTCCGTGATCAGCTTGTGGACGTGGACGGAACTTCGACCGCGATAGCAGAAAATACCCTTAAGATGAACCATACGACCATCTGCGAGCATCTTACATTGACGATCGCCGTGCAGAACATCAGCCGCGCATGTTAGCTATAGTGGGTTAGACACAGGATAGGTTCGTCGTTTACTTGTTCTAGCACCCACTACGTGGACTATTCCGCTGCGAGAGACGACGTAGACGAATATTTTCTCACGCCGATTGAAATCATGTCTGGAACAGACGAGCAGAAGAAGCTGTACAGGGAAAGCTGCATCAGATCAATCAACGATTACTGTGAACTCATAAAGCTCGGTCAAAAATGCGAAGTAGCCCGCGACGTTCTTCCCAATTCATTCAGATCGTCGATGATTTGGACGGTGAACCTCAGGTCTCTCAAGAATTTCCTGAATCTCAGGCTCTGTGGCGTAAATACGTCGGAAATCAACTACTGCGCCATGTTGATCTACGAAGAACTGGTCAAGATGTTTCCGACCATTTCTCAGTATTTCGTCCCAGACTGCGCGCAGCCGTTCTGCCCAGGATGCAGGCAGGGCAAGCGGATCGAAAACTGCCTCTACAAGAAGTGGTCGCTTGAGAAGATGCGCGAGATGTACAGACCTGTTCTTGAAGTCCGGTAAAAATCAAAATTAAACCTGAGAATCCACCATGAAATTGGCGGATTTTCATATATTTTAATTATGGATTGGTTCGCCGTATACGGAAATCTAATCAAGAAAAGGCAGACTGAAAAACTCGTCTACGTCAAGGGAAAAACCCCTGGAATCGAACGGCATCATATAGTTCCGAAGTCGATGGACGGAACAGACGACGAAGGCAACATCGTCAACCTGACGGCCCGCGAACATTTTATCGCGCATCTTCTCCTGCACAGGATGTATCCGCGGAACATCTACATGCTGAACGCCGTATATCAGATGTCGAGGTCGATTAATCTCTGCCGGAACACAGTGAGGACATACCGTGTTCCGGCAAGGGAAATCATGCGGTTCAGGCAGAAGTTCCGGGATTTTCTCAAGAATTCGAAATGGATAAACGACGGAAACGGCCGCAGGCATAGGATCTGGAAAGACGATCCGGTGCCAGACGGATGGAGTCTTGGCATGGGCAAATCGTCTGAGAAGTTCAGGCGTTCGATGAACGAGCGTCAGAAAAGGATGTTTCCGGTCATAGTTGACGGAATTGTATACTCGCCGGCCGACGCGGAAAGGAAATTCGGCGTGCCGAGAAGCCAGATAGCATGGCGGATAAAGAAGGGCTGGACTCCAGAAGACGCCGTCAAGACGCCGTACATGAAAGTCGACAGGTCGTTTACGCGGGAAGACCAGTCGGAGCTCGAATCGCTGTTTGAAGAACGGAAAACCAAATCAACGGCCGAATTGATTAATCTCCATCCGGACATTTTCGGCGGACGCCATGGGAAGATAACAGCAGAACGGCTGGTCACGCTGTTCAAGCGCAGGATCCCCGACTACGAAAAACGCGCGGCGGAAATAGACAGCTTCAGACGGTGCATGAAGCCCATTCCCATTGAATGGAAAGGCCGGACGGAAGATCTTCGGGAGCTCGCCGCGCGGCGCAAAATAAATCTCGAGGCGGTGAAGCGCCGGCTCGGACAAGGCTGGACGCTTGAAGACGCGCTCGGAAAACCCGTAATGAAGACCGGCGAGAACTTCGCCGATACGCCGGAGAAGCTTCGCGAAAAACGGGATTTGGCCGAGCGCATGTACAGGGTCTTCGTCGAAAACGGATACGGATCATCCGGCGTGGACGCCGTAAACCGCGAGTTCGGAACAAGCCTGAAATACGACGGCCTTCGTCGGAGATTCAGGAAGTTCGGCATGGATCCAAGAAAACCCGCCGCGACGAATGGGACGGTCGTATGTATACGATAAGGCAGCTCGCCGAGATCGCCGGCCTTTCCCAGAACATGATTTGGAACAGGCTCGCGAGATGCCGGGAAAAATATTCGATGGACGAGATTCTTAGAAAACGTCTTCCGTGAAATTAAAAACGCCTCCGGATTTATGGAGGCGTTTTTAATTTTTTTAATCGATATCTGATTAAACGGCCGGTGCCGGTTTACTGTTTGTCCAGATACGCCGCCAGCCCGCAGTCTTCTCTGATTGGGACATCGTCCAGTTTGAGTCGTAAATGAACGCCGAATTCTTATTGCCTATTCCTCCTGACGGTCTATAGCCGCCGCTGACATACCATCCCGATTCTGATATCGTGCCCTATGGGCCCATTTCTCCGGCTTCGACCCAGCTGCAATAAACGTTTGACGTAACGTTGTCTTCGAACAGTTTTGTCATGCTAATCTCGCTATCCCATGATCCATTGATCCAGTTTCCATCTGCGTCTTCCCAGTGGCCCGGTGTGTAGATACGATAACAATTAACGGTCTAAGAATTTGAGGTATTAGTGGCAGTGAGTTCAGTAGTTGTCATTGGAAAACTCTAACTGTCAAGCTAAAGACCATCTATCAAAATAAATGCTCCTTCACCCATATATTCATAATGCTAAAAAACTACATTGCGAGTTTCTCCGTCGCTGAACAGCCAATTGTCCGTATACACAGCTGGAACCCATTTTTCCGTATAGATGTTTTCCTTCATCCATGTTTCTATATAAGCTGGCGGCTTTCCAAGATAAACTTCAGTCATTTTTGTTTTTCCTTCTACCGGATTTTTCCGGTAGCCGTATTTACCGGAAAAACCCAAAAATATTCATCATTTTTAAATGTAAGTATAGAATAAAAATGAATTTTTCATAATTTTCCGTAAATATTTTTTATGTAGAAGACAGTTCATATAAGCGTGGGATAGTTTACAGACGCGGGTTTCGACGGTTACGATGATGTGGACAAACACAATGTACAGATTTCAAATACACTTTCAAAACTCGCGGTTTCAGCGAGAATAAATAGAATAGAACCAGATTTTATGTTATGTGAATAGCTAGCTGACGTCAAAATGGGTTCTGCGTTGGATTCACTGGAAGATCGTTCATTTGCCTGCTGTCAACATATTCGTTCAATATAGATGCCATACGGAATACGTAAAATCGGATCTAATGCATTTTTAAAATGTGAAAATCTTGACAGCATTAAAATTGATAAAGGCTCCACATAGCCTATGTTGAATGTCTTTGATTTTGACTTTGTAGGAGAAAACGCATTTTCTGGCTGTAAGTGGGAGGAGGTTATTCTTGATTTTACACCGGAAGCTGAGATTGGTTCACAGATATTCGCAAACTGCGAACAGCTTTCCTCCGCATCTGTGACGCGCGCGATAAATCTTCCAAGTCAAATATTTTTAAATTGTGGAAAACTGGAAAGAATACAATTTTTTGACTGCGATTTTCTGAAGCAAGTTAGCAATAGTGTCTTTGATCAATGCGAATCGCTTATTTCAGTAAGATTTCCGGATTTGATATCCGAATACGACGATATGGCTGGAAACGCGTTGGCCGGGTCAAGTCTTCTTTCCGTATGGCTTGACGGCTTTACATATGAAGAGCTTCAGAAAATAGGCATACGCGAAAAAAAGGACGAGGTCGTATATGAACCAAACCCAGGCGTGCAGCTTGGCAAAATATATCTTTTCGACTGGGATAAGGTGAAATGGTGTTTAAAAAACTCCATACCGTGTGTATTCGTAAAGCATAAAAATTTTCCGGATAAAATATATAAAAGGACCAGAACGAAAACCGGATATATATCATTTAACTACTATATCCAGCAATATCTTAATTCGATGTCATTCAGGGAATGGCTTTCAGACAAACCCGCTGTATTTTTTAAAACAAATTCAATTGAAGATCAAGATTTCATCATAAAAAAAGTAAACGGCGTAATACAAAATAAAACGTATGGAAGCGGATTTCTGCAGAATACCGCGCCAACGCTTCTACCAGGCAATAGAAAAATAAACGTAAAAATGATCCCGAACGAATATGGTTTTTCTTAGACGGTCTTGAAAGACGGAGGGATATACCGCAAACGCGGCATTCAATCCAAATGGAATGGATTTTAGCAGGTATGGTATTATAATATTCCAGATTAGGTATTTGGCTACATAATAGATCCTGAATCATATCTGCTTGATACGAATATATTCAAAGTCGAGGAATGCGAACAATATATGTTCAAGCTTCCTCGCAGAAATTTCGGATGCGCGCTTGCATGGTATTGGAAAAAACCAGATAAAATTATCCATTCTGCGCTCATGGAAATAGATTAGACGATATCAGATGAAGAACTGGAACAGATGACGCGAGTTGAAGTATTCCGGCTTATGAAACAAGAAGAAGATTTCAAATTGAATTATGATCATTCATTAATCAAACCAAAAATAGTCAAATACGTGGATAAACGGTATTTTCTTTATCCTGGAGGCGGAGGAATGCATCTATTTGAAGAATCATGTGAAACCGTACGCAAGATGTCGGAATCCGCGATAATAGATGACATTAAAAAAGGCATTCTTGACGTAATTAAGTCAAAACTCAAATGCATGGATTTCAAAGGCATTGACTAGGCGAAAATATAGGAAATAAAAACCGTTTACTATGACCGTAATGCATGGGGAATAGGACATAAATGCAGGTTTATATGCAAAGACGGCAGATATGTAGATTATGAACCTGTCGCATCTGAATGATTTCGGCATGTTTGGGAATTCAGCGATTCAGACGCCCAGATTTGAGTCTATTCGTTCAAGTTCATCTTCAAACATGGTTTTCAGTCTGTCGACGACAGCACGTTCGGGGTGAAGCTGGTAGCATCCGTTTATATTGTCTTCACTGGAATACACTGGGCCTGGAAGTTCAATGAAATGGCATCCGGCATACGTACGTCTGAGAACGTCTCCCATCCAGTCGAAGCGCCGTTTCAAGTCAAGCGTGTACTGTTTGCCTGGAAAATCCCGTATGCATCCGTCTTTCGCCCTGAATTGAACGGCGCATTTCTGGACATTTACGATAATCTTGTCGGTTCCGTATATGTCGATTATCCTGTGTCCGAAGTCCATGTAAAAATCCATTCTCTGCACAAAGTCAAGCGGATCGTCGTCCATGGACATCAGCTTCAACACGGCCCTGACTTTTTCGCACGCGGCGTCGTTGCCCACGCACCAGAGCGAGTCGGCGTTGACCACGCCGTATTCAGATATAAGCTTGAACTGTTCCACGAAGTCTATGCCCTGATCTACGACGATTACGTCTCCCCTGTTTTCACGCAGCTCGTCCAGAAACGATTTGTCGAATTCGCGCTTTACAGACTTCATGCAGAAAGCCTTGTCTGGAATCCCGGACAGTTCTGAAAACACTTCGGGAAAATGCCGGACCGGTGGAAGCATCTGTGAGATCCCGCTCACCCTGTATCCGTTCACGTTCAGCTTGAATTTTTCCGGCCGTTTTTCACATATGTTTTTAAGGATGCCGCTGCTTACGCATCCGACAACCTAATCTATTCTTAGCATTTTAAATCCCTAGACGCAGTCAAAAAAAAATATCTTTAGATTTTATTTTTTTTAATTTTAAGGTCAGTTGTTCCACATATAGTCTACGAACTTGTCGCGTAGGCTGTCGGTAGAGGACTGGCCCGCGATCCTGACTCCGGGTTCGGAGATTATCATATGGATAATCGCCATCATGAAATCTCTGTAAAGTATCCAGTCGTCATTTCCGATTTTTCCGTTATTGAAATCCTCGTAGAAAATCTGATGCAGATCAGCAGACGGCGTATCGTC
>OLGV01000008.1_pt1 | contig 90263 bp, 72 predicted proteins | sample 1605761 | NCBI WGS metagenome assembly OLGV01 (sample SAMN03283245) | human gut metagenome | biome: human-associated habitat; material: feces | host: Homo sapiens | place: Peru | collected 2012
CGTTACATTGACAAGCGAATGACATCAGAACTTTTCGAGTTTTTTCAACACACCGATGACAATCAGGGCGGTTTGCTGAAGCAGTTCGCGGTGGATTTTTGGTTCATGATTGTCATTTTCGCCGTGTTTTTGTTTGCAATAATCATTTTGACAAGAAAAACGAGAGTGAAACCGTCTGTCACAAACAACAATAAGCATTGGTATTCAACGCGTTCTCTGATTTTTTTAGGTATTGTCGCTGCTTCTATCATTGGCTTGCGGGGAGGTTTGCAGAACAAGCCCATCAGCATGATTACGGCGGCAAATTACACAAAAACACAAAACATTCCGATAGTTTTAAACACACCATTCACCATTGGACGCGGCAATGCGGGAGACGTGTTGAAAAAACTCGGCTTTTACGATGACGAAGAAATGGAACGGCTCTACTCTCCTATTCGTAACGACCTGACAATCAATCGTTTTATCGACAGAAGCCTTGCTAACCACAATGTTTTCATAATCATCTTGGAGAGTCACGGGCAAGAGATGGTAAAGTTTTACAATCAAAATCGAGAGGAGTCGCTGACTCCATTCCTCGACTCGCTACTTGCCAACAGCTTGAGTTTCAATGGCATGGCAAACGGAAGGCAGTCTATCGAGGCTGTCACGTCCATACTTTCCGGACTGCCCTCTCTTATGTCGAAAGACTATGTGGAGTCGCGTTACGCCATGAACCGACTTGACGGCTTGGGCAGCATCTTGAAGAAGCACGGCTATTCGACGGCGTTTTTCCATGGCGGAAACAACGGCACCATGAACTTCGACGCCTCCGCCCTGTCAGCAGGGTTCGACAGATACTATGGTCGCACCGAATATGGCAACGACAACGATTACGATGGCACTTGGGGCATCTCCGACATGCCTTTCCTTCAATTCACGGCAAAAAAAGCAAATGAGATGAAAAAGCCTTTCGCAGCATGCGTTTTCACGCTCTCGTCACATCACCCGTTCAAATTGCCCAAAGACTACGAGCTCCCCGATGGCGACTACAAGACGGCTTTTGAGAAAACCATGCGCTATACCGACGATGCAATGAAGAAGTTTTTCGAGACAGCGGCACAATACGACTGGTTTGACAGCACTGTTTTTGTAATCGCAGGCGACCACGTGAATCCGGAGCATCGTTACGACAATTACCTCAACGGCTACGGGCAGTACCAAATCGTGACCGCATTTTATGCGCCGAATGCCTTTAAACCGTTAAAAACCGACATCATGGTTCAGCAAACCGATATCGGAATCAGTTTGTTGGCAGCGTTGGGCCACGACGACACAGTCTTCACTTTCGGAAGAAACGTGTTCGACAGCCTCCAAGAGCCTTGTTTCACAAGCTATCTCAATAATATTTACCAATATTCCGACGGAAAACACATGCTGCAGTCCGACGGACAAAACATCACTTCTGTTTTTGATATAGAAGAAGATCCTTGTCTGACCCAAAACCTTTATGACACAGACAAAGCCGAGGTCTGGGACGAGTTGAACAACAAATTCAGAATGCGTCTTCAGCAATATAACAACAGAATGATTAACAACAAGTTATACATACAATGAAAGAAAAAGTTTTGTTTATTGTCAACCCGATATCCGGTCATAACGACAAGTCGAAATTCCCTTTAATTGTTGAGGAATTGATTGACAAGAACAAATATGACTACACTATCACGCTGACAAGATACAGAGGTCATGCCGCCGAATTGACAAGACAAGCCATCAAGGACCAATACGATGTCATAGTGGCTGTAGGCGGGGACGGCACCATCAACGAAGTGGCGACCAACATGATTGGCGCGAGACAAACGTTGGCAATCGTTCCATACGGTTCAGGCAACGGGCTTGCGCGACATCTTCATCTGCCCTTGAAGCCCCAAAAAGTCATCGTGGAAGTCATCAACAAAGGCGTGAAATCCAAGATTGACACCGCCGCCATGAACGGAGTGCCGTACATAAGCATAGCCGGTGTCGGTTTTGACGCCATTATAGCCGATTTCTTCGCAAAAGACCCTAACAGAGGCATAAAGACATACGTGAAACTCGTAACGAAGGAATACATGTATTTCAAGCCTAAAAAATACCATCTTATTCTTGACGACAACAAGGAAATAGACTGCGAGCCGCTTTTTATCTCGTTTGCGAACAGCAATCAGTTCGGCTCAAACGCCGTCGTCTCCCCTCACGCCTCTCTCAACGACGGGCTTCTCGACGTTTGCATCTTCAAAAAACCGAATTTCATTCAAGTGCCATACGTGGCTGAACGCCTGCTGACACAGCGTATTGACAAGACACACTTCGTTGACATCCATAAAGCCAGCAAAATCGAAGTGATTAGAGACGCAGAAGAAATCGCGAATATCGATGGCGAGGCCGTGATGATGCCCCAAAATCTTGAAGTTAAAATATATCCTCTTTCTCTGAATCTTTTATTACCTCAAGCAAAAGAATAATAAAAAAATTAAAGTAAAATATAGATTTTAAATATTATTATTATGATAAACAAATATTTAGAAATTTTAAAAAAACTATTTTCAAGCATGCACCTAAGCGACGAGTTGGCTAAAAACTTTTCGCAGGGAACAGGCCTCATCACTCTTTTGGTGGTATCTTTTCTCGTGTTTTTCATCGTCAGATTAATACTGAAAAAAATTGTCGGGAACTGGATTCGCAGGACGAAATTCAAATACGACGACTATTTTCTTGGCAAGAAGTTGGAGAACCGTATTGCGGTTCTCACAGCGGTTTACGTGATACAAGGTTTGTTATACTCTGTCGCGCCCGATTTGTATATGTTGGACCGTTTCATTTACACGCTGGCGCGTATCTTTGAAATAACCACTTTCACTGGCATTATTATTTCTATAATAGATTCAGTATCTGACATTTATAATTCTTTCGATGTATCAAAAAGCAAGCCCATGAAGGGCTTTATGCAAGTCGCCAAAATCTTTGCGGTTATGATTTGTGTATTGTTGGTTATCGGGGTTTTGATAAACAAAGACATGAAAGACTTGTTCATCGGACTTGGCACGCTTTCCGCTGTCTTGATGCTTGTTTTCAAAGACCCGATTCTCGGCTTTGTCGGGAGCATACAATTAACTTCCAATGATATGGTGCGCATAGGCGACTGGATTGTGAAGGGCGATGCCGACGGCAATGTCATCGAGATAGGTCTCACGACCGTGAAGGTACAGAACTGGGACAAAACTATCGCCACCCTTCCGACCTACACGCTCATCTCCGACCCGTTCATCAACTGGAGAGGCATGACGGAGTCTGGAGGCAGAAGAATAGCCCGCTCAATAATCATCGACCTCGACACAATAAAATTCTGCACCCCGGAAATGCTTGAAAGATACAGGAAATTCCAGTTAATCACGAAATACATCGACGACAAGGAAGCCGAAATCGAAGAGTTTAACAAGAAAAACGAAATCGACACCTCCACCCTTGTCAACGGTCGCCGTCAGACAAACATCGGTGTTTTCAGGGAGTATCTGCTGGAATATCTCAAACAGAATCCCAATCTGAACCACAATCTCACATTGTTGGTTCGTCAAAGAGACCCCACGGAATTCGGCGTACCGCTTCAGATTTACTGTTTCAGCGCAAAAACCGACTGGATATCATACGAGACAATACAAAACGACATCTTCGACCACATTTACGCCGTGATCAACCAATTTGACCTCAAGGTTTATCAAAGACCTTCATCATACTCATTAAATTTGGTGAACAACAAGTAGTCGGTTATTGCTTGTTTTCAGCAACGATTTCGGCTATATCCTTAACAGGCACAGGCGACTTGCGGGCAAATGTCTTAAGACAGAGAGGACAAGCTGTAACAATCTCATCAGGATTATTGAACATCAAGTCTGCGACGGAATTACTTGTAATTTCGTCGCGTTCTTTTTGCGTCAGGTTGAGGCTGCCGAGGCTGCCGCCACAGCACACGCTCAATTCCCTTTCCGACTTCGCCTTGCGCAGTTTGCCGACATTTTCGAGCACTTCGCGAGGTTCATCATAAACTCCGAAAGCGCGACCGAGCTCACATGGGTCATGATAAACATAGTTCACGTCGTTTTTTTCGATATTCAGCCTGCCGTTCTTTATCAACTCGTCAATATATTGTGTATGATGCTGAATCTCAATATCTTCAAGATGATATTCCTCTTTAAAGACCTTGTAGCAAATAGGGCATGAAAGCACGAGTTTCGTGGCTCCAGATGTCTTTATCAACTCTGTGTTTTTCTCAATCATGGCTTGCGCTTCGGCTGTCTTTCCGCAGAGGAGCATCGGGCGGCCGCAGCAAACACCGCCGTTCTTGTCGAGAAACTCATAGTTCTCGCCCGCCGCCTCCATGATTTGCTTCATGGCACGCGTGATTTTAGGAGTTAGATGAGTCATACAGCCCGCAAAATACAATACAGCAGGAGATTTCTCCATTCCTTCATGTTGGTCGAAATTACGGGAATGCTCCGCCTCGGCTGAAACGACATCGAGATATGAGTGGTCACTTTTTATATTGCAAGGCACTGCGGCACGTTGGCTCATCTTGATGTCGCATGACTCGATGCTGACAGGACATACGGCGACGCATTTTCCACACTGCATACATGTCTCCGCAATACGTCGAGCCTCCTCTTTATCGCCGTTTCTCAGGCTCTTCATGAAATAAGCCGAGGTGTTGCCGCTTTTTTCATCGTCAACGCTCATCGGACAAGCGTCGATGCACATACCGCACGAAGGACAGGAATAAATCTGCGCCAAAGCGTAACCCTTGCGCGGTTCGCGAGGTTTCAAGCCCGCATGTCTGAACAAGATAAACAACGCCTCGGTAGGAATGTGCATATATCTCGTAAATGGCAACATGAACATAAACACAAGCAAATCAATGGAATAGAGCCACCAAAACACCATGCTGTCAGTTTTTTCGGCAATCAATCTCAAAGGGAAAATAGCCCATAAAGCGAAACGAATCATATTATCGGCGAAGCCGAATTTTGTGACACGTTTGACACCTACAATTTTAGAGTGAATTTTCTTAACCACGGCGATAAGTATGCCGCTTATAACCAGCAGGAGGAAGAAATCCATCAGGAAGGCGAAAACAGGTGTTTCCTCGGCGAAATATTTGAAGAAAATCGGGTAATAGCAGCTGGTGAAAGCACGTGCGAAGCCTTCAGCCTCGACGCTTTCAAGCGGTTTCAAGGTGAAGAGCATGACGTGTCCGACAACTATCAGCATGAACCAGCCGAAAGCGATGGCGGAGTGCATATAGCCGAGCAATGGGTTGCGTTTCCATATTTTCACATGGAAGATGCAGTCGCCGAAGAGGTCGCGTACATTAGCCCAGGCTATTTTCGGTGTCACCAACGAGCGCCGGAATTTTACTCGGTCTTCTTTAGGAAGTTGTCCAATAATTCTGACAAGTCCCACGCAGCAGTACGTCAGCACGAAAGCCATGCCGAGCACGAAAGGGAGCACAAAAGGATGGAATATCTGTGAGTTCATCGTGTAATATCTAACAAAATCCTACGAATATTGATACCTCGCGGGCAAACGAGGGTGCATTTGCCGCAGAGCATACATCTTTGAATCATTTTCTTTGCTTCTTCTTCTTTTCCACGTTGCAGCATCAAAAGAAGTCGGCGGAAACTCATTTCGGTGAAGTTTCCTGCCGTGCAGGTCGCCGTGCATGAGCCGCATGCGATGCAGGTATTGATGTCGGGATTCGACTTTTTCAGACGGTTGAAAGCCGCGAGGTCGAGGCTGTCCATCTTGATATGCGAGCTTGGTGACAAACAAAAACCGAAATCCATTTTATTTGTTGTTTAAGTAGTTAAAAACTTGTATTGCCACGGAGCGTGCCTCGCTTATTGTGTCGGGCAGGGACTTCGGGGCGGTGCAGGCGCCGGCGACGAACACCCCGTCCCGCATGGTGTCGTTCATGCCAAGGTATGTGTCTTTAATCTGCATGAAACCATCGCTGTTGTCGGCAACACCGAGTTTTTGCTGTATCAGGTCGATGCTCTTGTTTTTCTCCATACTGCACATCAAAACAAGCACGTCGAGAGTCATTTTCAGAGGCTTGCCGAACAGGGTGTCTTCCGCCTTGATGACAAGTCTGCCATCAATGTCTTCGGAGACCTCACAGACCCTGCCTCTAACGCATTTCACATCGAAGTCTTTCTGCGTGCGCAGGTAAAGGTCTTCATAGCCCGGACCGAACATTCTCAAATCCATGTAAAAGGTGTAAACCTCCGCATCTGGAAACACCTCCTTCATCTCGCAGGCTTGTTTTAGTGCGGTGGTGCAACACACTTTCGAGCAATAAGTGTTGCAGACCTTGACGTCGCGGGCGCCGACGCAGTGTACGAAACCGATTTTCTTCGGGTTGTTGACACGCTCATCTCTGCCGCTTCTGAAAAAGTTTTCCAACTCGACGCTGGTCATCACATTGTTATAGATGCCATAGCCGTATTCTTGTTTCCTTTCAGCCTTGAAAACGTCAAAACCAGTGGCAAGAACAACGGCTTTCGCGTCAATTTTCTCATTATTGCTCAACACAGCATGGAATCCATTATCATCTCTTTGGATATCAGCGACTTCCGCGTTTAGGTAGGTTTTTACGCCTTTCACTTGACCAAGCATTTCATCGATCACGTCTTTCGCAGGATGAAACGCAGGGAAGAGTCTGTCCCACTGGGCGATATGTCCGCCAAGCTTTTCACTTTTTTCAACAATAATTGGTGTCAGCCCCATGTTACGCAATTGTGTGGCGGCTTCTATTCCGGCGGCTCCTCCGCCAATTACAAGTATATTTTCTTTCATATCGTTGATTTTCAAACTGATTTAATATGCATTGGACATTGTGGCGCACCTAAGTCTTTGCCATTTATTCCCTGGTATTTTTTCTTCGGGTCGTATGGAACGCCCATTTTATCAAGCAGAGGCTCGATAGCGACTTGGTGCATCTGCAGACCGAGGTCCCAGGGGTCATAGCCCATCACCAGGCCGGCCACCTCTTCGTATGTCAAAGCCGGAATACCGTAGCCGTTCTTCCCGTATGTCTTGCCAGTCTGCTCTGCTATGACGTATTGCCATCTGTCAAGGAAATAAGGACAGCCCGGACAGTTAGTGATAATCAGATCCGGTTCATACGGTTCCATTGACTCGAACTTTTTATGTGTGTTTGACTCGGAGTAGCCTCTGTTAGCCTGCACGAAATACTGACGGAAGCCGAAGCCGCAGCACTGACGACGTTCCGGATAATCGACGACATCACCGCCCCATGCCTCTATCATTCCGACGAGGACATGCGGATATTCAGCCCCTCCGAAGCCCTTGGAGGGAAACATCTTCGAATAATGGCATCCGATATGCTCGACAACCTTCAAAGGCTTGCCTGTCTTGACATTGACAAGCTTGAACTTGGCTTGCTTGGCTATCTCAAATCTGAATTTATAGATAATATCACTGGCATGAGCGAGATATTTCGGCTTGGCGAACTCTTTTTTACAAGAATCCCAGAGATACTGGCGAATCTTTGCCTCAAGCTCCGGATATTCATGCCATGTCTCGAGCGTCTCGGTGTAGCATCCGAACGATGTGATACATGAACACACATAGTTTTCATAGCCGCTTTCTTTCATCAACGCAAACTGTCGCGCTATGATTGTCATTGCTGTTTCTTGAGGTATGGTATCGCTGTGATACGCGATGCCGCCACAAGTCGTATGATACGGGTTTTCATAGAAATCCTTGCCGAGTTTATTTCTCGTGATATCAAGGAAAGTAACCTCAGAACCCGGCCAAAACGCTTGACGGATGCAGCTTCTCACATAAAAATAATGGTCGTCCGGAATGTCTTTCTGATAATCGGCCCATATTTTCTGTTTTCCTTCTATTATCATGATTATCTTTCGTTTAGATGTTTTTCAAAATCGTTTTTAGTGTAAACTTCCATGAAATATTCCTCATCGGAAAGGTTTTCCTTGACAGCTTGCTGATGCGCGTCAGCAAGAACCTGTTCCACGAGCTCGGTGGCACCCGTCACATCGAAAATGTTTTTCAGCTGGTCAAGGCTTTCTTTAGGAATTTTACGCAATCCGCCGGGACCGTCTCCGTCAAGGTTGGAGCCCATACGCGCATGCAAATCATCTAAATTATCGTTAATCCACTTGCCTACCGGCCCGAATTCCTTATGAGTCTCGTAATCGAAAGTGCGAGGATAAACACAATATCCATAGTTTAATATGTTGGAGCACAAGTCTTTCACGACAACATACTGCTGACGGCCTTTTTCAGACTGCATGTACAATCCGCTCGTCATCGACAGTTTGCGTAACGCCATGATTACCAATCCCGGAGCGTTGGCACGAGGACAACGCGAGACACACGACATACATTCACCGCAGTACCATATCGTGTCGCTCGTCAAAAGCTCCTCCAAATCGTCCTCATTCTTGCGCGCGACAATGTTTACTATGTTCTTCGGATTGTATTTGTAAAACTCCGCAGCCGGACAAACAGCCGTGCAAACACCACAGTTCATACAAGCCTTCATCCCCTCTTTTATCCTGTAATCGTTATATAACTCCTCTACAAGATGTCCTTTAAATCTATATTCCATAAAAGTAAATAAGTATATAGTAAATCGTTTTACTAACAACTTGCAAAATTAACATTTTTTTTATAAGCAAAACAAAAATGGTAAAAATTTTTACTATTTTTCTTCATGTTGTATTTCAGAAAAAACTATTTTTGCATCCTCATAAAATCAATTGATTCGATAATATAATAGAATGTGCGGAATAGTAGCATATACAGGAATCGCCCACCCGCGGCGGGGCACACACGGCGAACAAAACTATATAAACGCACATTCGCGTTTATCCTTTCCAGACGCTATCGCATTGGCAGACAACGATATGCCCGTCATCTTCATAGCCACTGACAAATCCACATACGAAAAGGTGGTTTCCAGCGTTCAAGAAGTGAAAACTCGTCACGGAAGGATAATCAGCGTGGAGACCGAAGGCGGCGTGTTTCTACAACGGTGGAACAATATATGAAAAAATATCTCCTGATAATATCAATACTACTTGCCCATGCAGCGGCCTTTTCGCAACAAACAGTTGTGAAAGGCAAGGTCACCGATATTGAATCGGGAGAGACCCTGCCATACGCTAACATCTCTTATCTCGTTGACGGCCAGTTATATGGAACGACAAGTGATATCAATGGTCTTTATCGTATAGAATCAGACAAAATCTTCGATTATGTAATCTTTGAATATGCCGGTTACAAGCCTTATGAGGCGAAAATCAATCGTTTCACCACACAAACCGTCAATGTCAAGATGGAATCGGTGTCGATAACATTGCCCAAGGCCGAAATCAAGGCACAGAGAAAGATAAAGGAACGTTATAAGCGCAAGAACAACGCCGCTGTCGATCTCATACGAAAAGTTCAGAAAAACGCCGAGCGCAACAGTCTGTCAGGGTTCGACTACTATCAATATGACGAATACAGCAAATTGGAGTTGGGGCCGTCGAACCTCAGCGATAATTTAGAAGACCTGTGGATTATGAGAAATATGAAGTTCGTATGCGACAACATGCGTCCGTCCGAGCTGACAGGCCGAAATTATCTGTCGATGTATTTTGTCGAGACGTTGTCAAAGACATATTACCGCAAGGAGCCACGCTGCCTAACGACAGAAGTCACCGATTTCAAAGATGTCTTGTTCAGCAAATTCCTTGATTTCAACTCAATGGAGGCGGTGATTGACAATTGGATAGGGTTTGTCGATGTTTATGCGCGCAACATAAACCTTTTCAACAACTCATACACCTCCCCCATGTCGCCGATAGCGATAACTTTCTATCATTTTTATATTGTTGACACGGTCCAGATGGACAACGAGAGATGCATCGTCTTGTCGTTCACTCCGGCAAACCAGATGGACATGGGTCTTTGTGGAAGTCTTTGGATTACCGACGACACCGCATACATGGTGAAGAAGGTGCAGCTGCAAATCCCGAGGCATTCAGGCACCAACTTCGTCGAAGCGATGATGTTCGAGCAGGAATATGAAAGAGTGAACGCCGTTATGATGCCTACGCGTTATAAACTCGTCGCCGACATTTATTATCTTGGCGTGGCTTTACATGGCAAACGCTCGGGAGTTTTCTCCAACATCGAGATAAACAAGCCCTTGCCGAACAGATTTTACGCCAACAAGCCGGCAAAAACACGAAACAAGGCGTTTTACGACCATAAAGATGACGAGGAATACTGGAAAGAGAAACGCCCCGACAGCCTGTCATATCACGAGAAATGTATATCTGACGACAATGAAAAACTCAAAAACGTTTTTGAGTTCAAGTTTATCACCGGAATGGCGACAGCCATTGGATACAACTACGTTGATTGTGGTCCGATAGACATCGGTCCGATTTTCAATATGTTGAGCTACAACGAAATAGAGGGCTGGCGACTTAGGCTGGGGGCCAAGACAAACACCCATTTCCACAAGCATATCTTCCTTGAAGGCTTTCTTGCGTATGGCACGAAAGACCAGAAATTAAAATACAGGGGACAGATAATGTACTCTTTCAACAATAAAAACAACAATCAGTGGGAGTTTCCCATGAATTTGCTGACTCTTTCTTATGAGCACAACACCAATGTGCCGCGCATAGGCTCCTTCGGCTATAGTTATAACGAAGATGCCGACCGTCTCGGAAGATCGTTCAGTCGCCAAGGCAACTACAAGATGATATTCATTGACAAGTTTAAAATGATGTATGACTTCGAGACCGCGACACATATCGGATTGAAGCTATTCACCGAATATGAGGAGCAACGGCCTCTTGGCGACCTTGTTTATGAAACCAACGGCGGAAAGATTTACAATCCGTTTACAACCAATTCCATAGGCTTGGAGATGCGTTTCGCATATAACGAAAAAGTGTTTCAATATCATCAGTACCGCAAGCCCTTGGCAAACTCCGTGGCACCCGTTTTCACCATAGGTTATCGCTATGGCGGCAAATATCTTGGCTCTGATTACGAATACCACAAGCTACAGGCGATGTTCAGCAAACGCTGGTTCTTGAGTGTTTTAGGAGTTGCCGATTTAAATATCACCGGAGGCATGGTTTTTGGCGAGACTCCTTATCCTCTTATGTTTGTACATCGAGCCAATCAAGGAGTGTATTATGACGAGAGAGGTTTCAACCTCATGAATTATTATGAGTTTGTCAGTCAATACTACATTCAAGGAATGTTTGAGCACAATTTTAACGGATTCATTCTCAACAGGTTACCCATCGTTGGAAAACTAAAACTCCGTGAAGTGTTATCTGTCAAAGCCGTGTGGGGCGGCATTTCTGACGAATGTAATCCGCTCCACGGCAGCGAGAATCTTTTCAAGTTCCCGACGACACCTGATGGTCGTGTAGAGACATACACCTTGGAAAAAGAGCCATATATAGAAGGCAGTATCGGCATAGCCAACATATTCAGCATCTTGAGGATAGACTATGTACGACGCTTCAACTACCTCGACCATCCGGAGGTGGACAAATGGGGTATTTTCTTTTCAGTGAAGGTGAAGTTTTAAATCAGTATGTCCTGAAGTGCCATTTTGGGTACATAGTGCACGCCATCGACGCGGTAATACGCGCGGCTCTCATCGGGGGAAACAGTCTTCAATTTAATGTTTTCCGCGCCCTTCCCCACCGCCAAAATCGCCAACGGCTCATACTTCAGACCGAAATACTCCATTATATTCACTTTGTCAATGGCGCAAATCATCACGCAATTCAGCCCCATCTCGGTGGCTTTCAGCGACATGCTCTGCAACGATATCCCAAGGTCGATGTCAATGATTTTGTTCTCTGGAGCCGATGTGCAGACGATGATAAATGCCTCGGGTTCGGTGCCTTCATACGGCAGACGCAGCTCTGGAAGCATACCTCCCAACTTTATGTTTTTCAGAACGAAGTCGGCGCCTTCGCCTTTTGTCACAAGCTTGAAACGCAGCACCTGCTGATTCTTTCCCGACGCGATTTTGGTATTCACGTTCACAATACGCTCAAGCATGTCGCGTCTCACAACAAAGTCTTTTTTATATCCGCGACAGCTGCGGTTTTTCTCGAACAATGCGTCCAACGAGACACGCTTTGACGCTGATTTCCCGGCATTGAGCGAGAATTTTTCCATCTGTTTTTCCAAATATCCGTCTGCCATAGTCCTAAAAGTCAGAAATTTTCAAATACAAGTCGCAAATTTACGAAGAAATTTTGAAACATTCCAAATGTTTTTGATTTTTATAATACTCAATCAGTCCATCTATTGGATTTTTCAATATTTTCACACATTTAACATTATGATTTGCAAGCACTTGCAACAATATCTCTCTATAAGCGAAAGCTATGGAGCCGACAAAACCCACGGAAGATTTCTCAACATCGTTTTGCAGCGGACGCAACGTTGCATTTACAAACTCGTCAAAACAGCCACCAACTGCTTCGACAACATATTGATGTTCAATATTTTCCGTTCCAAATTTCGCAAACTCCGCCAAATATCTTGACGGCGACTCGCCATTATACACTTTTTTCACGAAAACGTCCCTCTCAAGATGATATTTCTCATAAAATCTCACTCGTAAATCGCAGGGCATTATTTTGTAAAAATAATCATGCACAATCTTTTTTCCGATATGGCAGCCACTTCCCTCATCGCCTATAATAAATCCAAGAGACGCGGGGCTTTCTGTGATTCTTTCGCCATCGTAGCGACTTGCATTCGAGCCTGTTCCAAGTATGCAAGCCACACCCACATTTCTGCCAAACAAGGCATGACAAGCGCCCAAAGTATCCGGATGGATTTCTATATCCTTGATTTTGAATATCATAGCAAGAACAATAGCCATTTTGATTTTATCAGCCTCGCGTCCACATCCCGAGCCATAAAAAAATATTTTGTCAATATCTTGATTATCAATGATATTTCTCGCTTCCATAATAATGTTTCTTATAGATTCATTATCAGTGTAATTAGGATTAAAACCATTGGTAATGAATCGTTTAACAATAATTTCACCATTTAACACGACCCATTCGGCCTTGGTTGAGCCGCAATCACAAATCAGAATCATTTTTAATTTTTTTTTGCAAAGATAAAAAAAACATCACACCTATTGATATATTTGCTACATTTGCAATTCAAAATTATGTTTAATTTAACGTAGCGAATTCATATCACCATGGGAAGAAGCATGAGAAAATGGCGTATTGAAGACTCGGCAGAGCTCTACAACATCAACAACTGGGGTATTAACTATTTCTCTATCAATGAGAAAGGCAATGTAGTAGTGACTCCTCGCGAGGGCTGTGCCTCCGTTGACCTTCGCGAACTCGTTGACGAGCTTCAGTTGCGAGACGTGTCGGCTCCTATGCTGATTCGTTTTCCAGACATCATCGACACCCGCATCGAGAAGATTGATTCTTGTTTTAAAGAAGCCGCGAAAGAGTATGAATACAAAGGAAAAAACTTCATCGTTTTCCCCATAAAAGTCAACCAGATGCGTCCCGTGGTCGAAGAGATTGTGAGTCACGGAAAAAAATTCAACATCGGTCTTGAGGCCGGTTCGAAGCCGGAACTTCACGCGATTATAGCATCGAACACCGACAGCGAGTCGTTGATTATCTGCAACGGTTATAAAGACGAGAGTTTCATAGAGTTGGCATTACTCGCCCAGAAGATGGGGCGCACCATTATCATAGTGGTTGAGAAGCTGAATGAGCTTCGTCTTATCGCCAAGTTGTCGAAGCGGCTTCATGTAACGCCCAAGATTGGCATCCGCATCAAGTTGGCGAGCTCAGGAGCAGGCAAATGGGAAGACTCGGGAGGAGATGCGTCAAAATTCGGGCTCTCGTCGTCAGAATTGCTCGAAGCACTTGAATATCTTGAGAAAAACAACATGATGGAGTGCCTGAAACTTGTGCATTACCACATCGGAAGCCAGGTCACGAAAATCAGAAGCATAAAAATAGCGCTGAAAGAGGCGGCACAGTTCTACGTGCAGCTTCATAAAATGGGCTTTAACGTTGAATTTGTCGATGTCGGCGGCGGTCTCGGCGTCGATTACGACGGCACACATTCTGCCAATAACGCCAGCTCGGTCAACTATACCATTCAGGAATACGTCAACGACGCCATTTTCTCAATCGTCGATGCGTGTGACAAAAACGGACTCATACATCCGAATATCATCAACGAATCGGGACGCGCGCTGACAGCGCATCACTCGGTTCTCATTATGGAAGTGCTTGAAACAGCGTCACTTCCGACATGGGACGATGACAATGAAAAGGTCGAAGAAACCGACCACGAACTCATTCACGACCTTTATGAGACCTGGGACGGAATGACAAGCAAACAATCATCGATGCTTGAGACATGGCACGACGCTCAAGAAATCCGCGAAGAAGCCCTCGACTTGTTCAACATGGGACTCCTTGACCTTAAGACACGCGCGAAAATAGAACGCATCTTCTGGTCGGTAGCATTGGAAATCAATCAATTGGCTTCACACCAAAAACGCGTTCCCGATGAATTGCTGGCTTTGCCTAAATTATTGGCCGACAAATACTTCTGCAACTTCTCGATGTTCCAGTCACTGCCCGACGCCTGGGCCATCGACCAGGTGTTCCCCGTCATTCCTATTCATCGTTTGAACGAATATCCTGACAGAGAAGCCACTTTGCAAGACATCACATGCGACTCCGATGGAAAGATGACGACATACGTCACAGGCCACAGCTTGTCGCACAATCTGCCGGTGCATACCCTCTCAAAGAACGAACCTTATTATATAGGCGTGTTCCTCGTGGGTGCTTATCAAGAGATTTTGGGCGACATGCACAATCTCTTCGGCGACACCAACGCAGTGCACGTCTCCGTTGACGAGAAAGGTTATCACATCGACCAACTCATTGATGGCGAAACCGTTGCAGAAGTCCTGGAATATGTCCAATACAGTCCGAAGAAACTCGTCAGAACCGTTGAATCATGGGTTACGAGTTGCGTGAAAGCCGGAAAAATCTCCGTGGAAGAAGGTAAAGAGTTCCTGTCGAATTACAGATCAGGACTTTACGGATACACTTATTTGGAATAAGATTCCTCCAGTTCGCCCGCCGTCCAGACCGAACTAAACACATCTCCTTATTTCGTCGCAAAAATTTGACATCTTATCAACGTAACAAGATGTCTATCAAGTGTTTTTTTGAAAAATTTCAAAAAAACACTTGACAAATGTAAAATTTTTCATTACCTTTGCAACGTGTCTGAAAAACAATATTAAAACAACTGAACACAAGCCCATGGAAACAATTTGGATGTCAGAGGAAAACAGGTTCATTCGACAAGACATCTCTTGTTTGTTGTCGGCTTCAAGAGTTTTTCAACGATATTCCTAAACAAAACAAGAGACAGCTATGACAAAAAATCAACAAAATTATCAATCAATTAAAATTAACAGATATGAAAACTTTTATTTCAAAAATTTTTCTCGCATTAGCGATGATTGGAATGGTAACATTTGTTGCACCGAGGAAAGCAATGGCAGAACGGTCAGCTCCCAATTGCATAACAATTTTAGTGGCTTGTCCAGACGGCTCAACACATGGTTATGCAGTGGTATGTAATCAAGAAGATTATGATACCTTGATGGAGATTTACTGTAATATTCAGATAAAACCGGGTACAGAACCCGTCTATTAAATTCATCGCACTGTTTACATTCCGATTCGCTGTTATGAAAAGAATTTTATTATCACTCGTTGTTTTGAACATTTCTTTATCAGCAGACGCCCAGTGGTTTGACGAGCCTATTGTCGAACTCGACACGGCTCGTATTTGTGTCATGTACCAACTAACTTATATAGAAGATACACTTTATCCGAACTTTAAACAGCAAGAGAAACAAATTCTCCTTGCCGGATACGAGGCAAGCAGTTACCAGTCTTTCAACCATCATAAGTTTGAAATGATTGGCAGGCAGAAAGTTCGTGAAGGTCAGATGATACAATGGCTTCAATCCGGTCTTTCATTCGATGAATACGGTTATTGTTTCAAATACAGAATATACAAGGATCAAAAGCACGGCACTGTCACCACCAGGGATTACGTATTTACAGTTGGATCATTCAAATATGAAGAGAATAAACGTTGCTTCGACTGGGATATAACATCAGACACGGATACGATTCATGGCTATCTTTCCCAAAAAGCGATTTGCGACTTCGGCGGCAGACGCTGGGAGGCGTGGTTCGCACCGGAAATATCCTATAGCGACGGCCCGTATAAGTTTTGCGGATTGCCCGGACTGATACTGAAGATTGCGGACACGAAGAAGCATTACGATTTCACTCTTATCTCAATAGAGAGGCCTCCATCAGGGACAATGGTGGAGTGCTATGACGGAGGTGATTATATTATCACAACAAAAAAAGGATTTTTCAAGGTTTATGACGACAACAACAAGAATCTGGCAAATGTCGTCTTGGACAGTGGCGGCGACGCCAATGTCGCCCAACGCGCAAGCCAGCACGCGGCGTCGAAGAACAACCCCATCGAGCTTGACAGAAAATGAGAAAAAGAGCCCATGGAAACAATTTGGATGTCAGGGAAAAACAGGTTTAATTAAATCATGTTATTTATCATAATACAAACAACTCCTCAATCTAAACAATTTAACCGTTCAAAACCTAACAACCATGAAAACATCATTAATTAACAAAACCATTATTGCTTTGATTATTTCATCAATAATAGCTTCAACTTCATGCAAGAAACAAGAAACTGCGGCCAAATTGCCGGAGACAAATCAGGTTCAGGCCATAAACAAAGCACCTTGGATTCCTATTATTGTAGGCGTTGTATATGTTATAGTTCATGTAGTAGAAGGTCAATACTATAAAGAGGTTACTTATAATCCAGATGGAACTGTCGCATCAACAAAAGAAGGCTGCAAAGGTTGGGGCTCTTGCAGCGTAATAGGAGAAAAACGAAATGCATCGGGAGCATATACTTCCATATCATCTGTTACCTATGGCAATGACTATGACTATAGCGGAGAAGCTCAACTTATGAAAACAAAAGATGATAAAATTCTTTTAAAGATGTCTAATGAGCCCAACAATGAGGCCTGTTACAAAAACTTCTTCTATAATGATGTTATTGAAATCTCAAGACCCTGGATAATCGACGACTGTGAAGTTCTTGGAAAGCTGGGACGTCATGACAAAGCTATTACGGTTCAAGGGAAATACACGGTTTATACTTTAGAAGACGGAAAATTTATTATTATTGGTTAGTCAAACAATAAATGAAGCACTTAATCATTTTATTTACGCTGTTCGCACCGGTTTCTTGTTCAAATCCAGTCATAGGATTGGGCGATACTAACAAATCAACGATACGCCAAGTCATTGAAAACCACGACAAAACATTGATTTTCGTCGGTGCCGGGTATTGTCATTCTTGCAAAAACATGCTTGAAATGAACGTAAAACCTTATCTTGAAGGATTGGAGAAAAACAATGTCGGAATTGTCATCATCTATTATGGAGGGGAAAACATCATCGTCGATTTGAAATCAGGCAACAGATTGATTATCAAAGTAAATCTGTGGTTTCCTCCTTTGATTAGAAAAGATGCAAACAAGACGATGAAGAGTCTGCTCAAAGATTTCAGGGAGACCAACGCAATGCCTATCCCACTGCTCGTTGATAGAGATGGATATGTGCTAAACTACGAAGAATACGGGAATTTGAGCTATGTAAAGATTTTTGAAGCCGCGAAATAAGTTTGATTTCGCGACGCTCCTCGCCACTTTAGGCGGCAAGTGCAATTGCACCAGAAAACCGTCAAGCTCGAATATGAAAACAATCAAGGGAGACGGTTTTTCATAGGTCTCTAACAGTATGATTACCAACCGACAATTCAAAAAAAATAAAAAAATACTTGACAAATGCAAAATCTTTCATTATCTTTGCAACGTGTTTGAAAACAATATCAAAACAACTAAACAAAAAAAACATGGAAACAATTTGGATGTTAGGGAAAAACAGGTTCATTCGACAAGACATCTCTTGTTTGTTGTCGGCTTCAAGAGTTTGTCAACGATATTCCTAAACAAAACAAGGGACAGCTAATTAGTATGATATTTCATATTATCTTAATCTTTTTTGCAATATAGAAATCCAAGAAGAACTATAATAAACATATTGGGTCGGCATCATGTTGGAAACAACTGGTTCCGACCAGATTTAAACCATTTGAATTATGAAAAAAGTTATTTTACTCGCATTGAGCATGATAAGTCTAACTGCCATACAGGCCCAGTGGTTTAGCGAGCCAATCATTGTGCTTGACACCGCAAGGCTTCAGGTAATGTATAAACTGACATTCATTGAAGACACAAACCACATTAATTTCACAAAAGCAGAAAAGCAAATGCTTCTAACAGGTACATCGTCAAGTAGTTATCAGTCATACAATTTTTATAAATACAACAAAACAGGAAGGAAGAAAGTACAGGAGGGCAATTTGATGGAATGGCTGCAGGGGGGCATATCGGCCAACGACTATGCGTGCGTTTTTCATTATGTTATTTACAAATTTCATCGCACCAACATCATTGTGCATACAGAATACATTTTCAGCGCAGACACGTTCAGATATGAGGAAAACGGTGATATTTTCAAATGGGAGACCGGTGGCGATACAGACACTATTTTAGGTTTTGTATGCCAAAATGCTTTCTGCGACTTCGGCGGGAGGCGTTGGGAGGCGTGGTTCGCTCCTGAAGTGCCCTATAGCGACGGTCCGTATAAGTTTTGCGGTTTGCCGGGACTGATTCTGAAAATATCCGACAAAAAAGAACACTACATATTCGAGGCTTTATCGATTGAAATACCCGACAAACAGACTTTGGTCGAATATTCCGACCGCGATTACGTCAACACCACCAAAAAAGAATTTTTCAAGGTATATGACAACAACAACAGGAATCTGACAAATACTCTCTTGGACCGTGGCGTCAGCGCGAATTCCATCCAACACGCAAGCCAGCACGCGACATCGAAGAACAACCCCATCGAGCTTGACAGAAAATGAGAAAAAGAGCCCATGGAAACAATTTGGATGTTAGGGAAAAACAGGTTCATTCGACAAGACGTCTCTTGTTTGTTGTCGGCTTCAAGAGTTTTTCAACGATATTCCAAAACAAAACAAGGGACAGCTATGACAAAAAATTAACAAAATTATCAATCAATTAAAACTAACAGATATGAAAACTTTTATTTCAAAAATTTTTCTTGCATTAGCGATGATTGGAATGGTAACATTTGTTGCACCGAAGAAAGCAATGGCAGAACGGTCACAATCGGACTGTGTCACAGTATCTGTAACATGTGCTGACGGCAGTCAACATGGAGTTGCTGTAGTGTGTGATTATCAAACATTAGCAGACTTACTTGCATTGTATTGCAATGTGCAAATTATAATACAGGAATAAATACTTATATTTGTGTTTGATGCAGTTGCATCAAACACAAATACAAACATAATACCATGAAAAAAATATTATTCGTTTTCATCTTTATTATATGGTGCCCTACTATTAAAGCCCAATGGTTTGACGAGCCAATCATTGTGCTTGACACCGCAAAAATACAAGCGTTATATCAATTGACATATTTCGATGACACCAATCACATGGCATTTATGCGTCAAGAGCAACAGATATTAATAATGGGAGATAAAGCGAGCAGCTACCAATCCTATAATAATTTAAAATTTTATCAGACAGGCAAAAAAAAACGACAAGAGGGTAATCTTATGGCTTGGTTACAATCAGGCTTAAGTGAAGATAATTATGCAAGTGCTTTCCGATATATAATTTACAAGAACCACCATGACGGGGTAATAACTTATACGGATTTCAATATCAGCGCAGGTAACATCATATATGAAGAGAATCAAAGTTGCTTCGAATGGGATATAACATCAGACACGAATACGATTCACGGTTATCTTTCCCAGAAAGCGATTTGCGACTTCGGCGGCAGGCGTTGGGAAGCGTGGTTTACACCTGAAATACCATATAGCGACGGCCCTTACAAATTCTGTGGTTTGCCAGGCTTGATTTTAAAAACAACAGATGCACAAGGTCATTATAGTTTTAACATATTAACATTGAAGTTAAACGAGCATGGCACCATGGTGGAATTCCATGATTTCGATTATATTAAAACCACAAAAAACGAGTTTAATAAAATGGTTTACGATTATAATAAAAACATGCTCAATATTTTAAGGGACATGGAGGCCGATGCTTCTGTCGCCCAACACGCAAGCCGGTACGCGGCGTCGAAGAACAACCCTATAGAACTTGACAGAAAATGAGAAAAAGAGTCTTTCCGATTTTGTTTTTGATGCTTGCGGCAAGTGCGGCAAGCGCGCAAAGCGTTATCAGCGGCAAGGTAACGGACACCATAGGCGCGCCGATTCCAAACATCAGTGTTTTGGTGCATAGAGCGGGAGGCAGTGCCATTTCGGCATTCGGGTTCTCCGACTATGACGGTCTCTATAAGATTTCAGTCAACAGCGATGCCGACAGTCTTGACGTAAGGACAAACTCGATATTTTATAAGCAAAAGAGCTTTCGTGTTGCAAACCACACACAGACGATAGATTTTGTGCTGCAAGACGAGATTCAGCAGCTCAAGGGTGTCACTGTGACGGCAAGACCCATTGAGCAGAGCGGCGACACATTGGAGTATTTCGTGGGCTCTTTTGCGCAGCAAGAGGACAAAAGCATTGAAGATGTAATAAAGCGAATGCCCGGCATAGAGGTGAGCGACAACGGCCAAATCACATACCAAGGCGCGCCTATCCAGAAGTTCTATGTTGAGGGCATGGACCTTATGGACGGACGCTACGTCACCGTGAGCCGCAACCTCCCCCACCAATCGGTGGCTTCGGTGGAGATTTACGAGAACCACCAGCCGATAAAGATGCTCGAAGACAAGATGTCGTCGGAACAGGCATCGCTCAACATCAAATTGGCGAAAAACGTGACGATGACGGGCTCCGGCAAAGTCGGCATAGGAGCGACGCCGTTTTTGTGGGACGTTTCTTTGACACCGATGATTTTTTCAAAAAAAACACAGATGGTGGCATCTTATCAAACCAACAACATCGGCAAAGACTTGATGATGTTCATGAGCCGCATGACATACAACCTAATTGGCAGCGAACGCCCTTCAGAAACAGACTTGGAATTGTCGATACAAAAACCCAACACGCCAATATTCGACCAAAGACGTTACCTCGACAACAGCTCGCATCTCGCAAACATCAACGTGCTTTTTCCTATCAGCAGCACCACGCAAATACGAGCGAATGTTTATTATCTCAACGATTTACAAAAACAGTCGGCGGAACAGAAAACGACATTGTATCTACCAACCGACACGAGCTCGTATATTGAGAAATTACACAACAAACTCTACGACCAACAGCTTTTTGGAACGATAACCATCGACCGAAATGACAAGAGTTTTTACTTGAACGACAAAATTAATTTTTCAAAACGATGGCAGTCATCGACAGGCTATATCATTAATAACGAAAGCCTTAGAAATCAAGACCTTGACCATCAACCGTGTGTGTTGTCAAACGACTTGAGAGTGATTTTCCCTGTCAAGAACCATCTTTTCGACTTCGTTTCTTACAATTCGTACGGCATCACACCCGAAATCCTGGAGATTGAGCCGGGTGTTTTCGCAAACCTGCTCAATGAAGGGTCGGCATATATGCAGACACGCCAGGAACTCACCAAAAATCAATTCTTTACAGACGAATCGGTGAGTGGAATCTTCACTTTTGGAAAAACCAACATGAGTGCCAAGGCGGGAGTGAGTCATCTGAATAAAACAGCAAATTCACAGCTCATGCAGTTTGAAAACGATGTAACACATTACTTTACAAAGCCTTACATCAGAGCCAATTTTGAATACAAGCGTAAAAGGCTGACATTGACACTTAATCTGCCGCTTTCGCTGAATTTAGTCAAAATAAACTCGAAATCATCTCAAAATCAATCACTTGAGAGATTGTTTTTTAATCCGAGCCTTTCTTTAAAAATGAAAGTCGGCGACTACTGGACGTTTAGAGTTTCGGGCAAATTCGAGCAAAGTGTCGAAAACTTCAATCATTATTATGATAACTACATCTTGAAAAAGTACAACAATTTAATTGTCGAGGCAGCGCCATTGTCGGTTTCCGATAAAACCCGCGGCATCGCAAAAATCGACTACAAACAGCCGTTCATATCACTAAACGCCTCGTTATCATACAGTTATCTTTATGACAGGTCAGATGTGATGTACAAATATTTTATTGACGGCAACGGCTCTTCGGTGCTTCAAATGGTCGAGCAGCCAAACAACTCATATTACCATGTCATGAACGCGACGGCAAAGAAATTTTTCTCGCCGATTCAGACGACCTTGGGATTGAAAGGCAACATGATTGTTATGAAAAACCATACGATTTTGAACGACAGTTTAGTCGCCACATCTTCCGTGTCAACCAATTTGTCGCCAAGCATGATGGTAAAAGTCACAGAATGGCTGCATATTGACTACTCTTTAAATTGGAATGTGATTGTATCGAAAGTCGGCGGAGATGAGAGAGGCGATGTGAAATATCTTCGTCACAACTGCAATGTGCTGGTGTTCCCCGGCAAGAACCATCTCCTCTGTGTCACGTCCGAAATCTATGATTATCAGCAGGAAACCTTCCTTTATATGGATTTTTCCTACCAATATTCATTGAGAAAGCAAAAACTTGATTTCGAGATGAAAATGTCGAACATCTTTAACAACGATGCCTATATCTCATATTTCACGGGGGCTTTCTCGCTCATGGAGTCTGTTTACAAACTTCGTCAAAGGGAAATTCTGTGTTCGGTGAAATTCAGGTTTTAGGGCGATTTCCTTTTCGCACCTGACGAGTCGATGCACAACAACATTACATAATATTAGGTAACTATATATCTTTTTACACAAAATATGTTTATGAGTTTGCATTCAAGTATAACACAAGGGGTTATTTTGAGTGCGACAGATTTAACATGTTATTACAAAACACGGAATATAGATTAACATATCGTCAACTGACATGATGAAAGCAAAAGATGGCATTTTTTCATAAGCGACTGGCTTCGTAACAGAAATACGTTGGAATACATTGGCGCATGGGAAAGACCAAACAACGAGGTACAAGTAATTCCGCCTGCCTTGCCGGTTTACCACAACCATCTTTTACAACGGACACTTCTACCTCTATGGCATAAAACGCCAATGTGAAAGAACGAACTCGAAAATCGCTTCAAGATGGTAATTCGCCAGGCAATTGAGCTCTTTTCTATAAACAATCCTTTTTTCGGTTATTTTTCAAGTGCAAAAACAAACATATTTTCGCAACTATAAAATAAACTTTATATTTTTTTGCTGTATGTCAGAAGAAAGTTGTGATTTTGTAGCATGGGTGTAAAAACCATACAATCGGTGTAAACTTATAGATAAGTGCCTCTTTTTTCGGTGTCGGGGTAGCAGGATTCGAACCTGCGACCCCCTGCTCCCAAAGCAGGTGCGCTAGCCGGACTGCGCTATGCCCCGAACTCACTTCTTTTCGTCGGGGTAGCAGGATTCGAACCTGCGACCCCCTGCTCCCAAAGCAGGTGCGCTAGCCGGACTGCGCTATGCCCCGATGATGCGGAGAGGGGGGGATTCGAACCCCCGGTAGCCTTAGGGGCTACGACAGTTTAGCAAACTGTTGGTTTCAGCCACTCACCCACCTCTCCGGGTACTGTGGTTTTGTGGGTGCAAAGATACAACAATTTTAAGAACCGACAAGTATTTTTTGAAAAATTTTTTCTCAAGTCATTTTCTGTTGATAATCATAATTTTATTATCTTTGCGGAAATAAATACAATTATGAAGACACGCAGATTATTCACATTTTTAATCATCGCAACAGCTTTATTTTCAAGTTCTTGCTGTTCAAACGATAAAAAACAGGAGCCTGAAACCGCTAAAAATGTCATCGTCATGATAGGCGACGGCATGGGGCCCGCCCAGGTGTATTCACTCATACTCACTAATCAGGAGAAGACCGCATTTGAGCGTTTCCCCTATTCTGGATTCTCCATAACGACGTCGGCGTCACATAAAACAACCGACTCTGCGGCGGGAGGAACGGCTATTGCCATCGGAAAAAAGACAAACAACGGCATGGTCGGCATGGACCCTGACAGCATACCAGTGCCAAGCATGCTTGAACTATTTGCCCAAAAAGGCAAGAAGACCGGTGTCGTGGTGACATGCTCGGTGACGCATGCCACTCCGGCTGACTTCATCGCACATAACATCACACGCAAAGACAACGAAGGCATTGCCCTTGAAATATCAGAAAAAAAAGGGCTTGACGTACTCTTCGGAGGGGGCAGGAAATATTTCACAGAACGCGCAGACAATCTCGACCTGCTCGGCAAAATGTGGCAAAACGGCTGGAACATCTACGACTCGCTTCCACAAATTGAAGACCACAACGCCAGGACCATGGTTCTTACATGCCGCAAACACATGGAGAAAGCGCCGAAACGCGGCGATTTCTTACCTGAAGCGACAGCCAAAGCCATAGAGATGCTCGACAACGAGAACGGTTTTTTCCTCATGGTCGAGGGGTCGCAAATAGACTTCGCATGCCACGACAATGACTCCGCCACACTGATAGCAGAGATGCGCGACTTTAACAAAACCCTTAACGTGGTGCTTGATTTCGCAGAAAAAGACGGCAACACCTTGGTCGTTGTCACCGCAGACCACGAGACAGGAGGGCTTACTTTCATCGACCCTGAAGGAAAATACACCAGGACGGACTTCCATTTCAGCACCGGCAGCCACTCGGCGGTGTTTGTCCCCGTCTTCTCATACGGACCTTGCGCCGAAAGATTCTCCGGAATCATGGACAACACAGAAATCATCAGTAAAATAATGGAAATCGCTCGATAAAAACGTTTTTAGACGTTAGACTTTAGATTTTAGACGTTGCATGTGGCTTTGTTGCCTTGTCTTACCTCAAAGAAGGTGACACTTTTTGAAGCAATACGGGAGGTGAAAATGAGACAAAAACAAGTGATTATATGAGAATTGAGGCCTCTGCAACAGCGTTTGCGAAACAAGGCCACAAAGTCGTTATCACACCCAAATTTGACGGCGGAAAATTCTGTCCGGACCACGACAATATATATGGCGGCTTGAAAGGCACGAAGTATTACGGCAAATGTCCTGACTTTTCTGTTGACGGCATGTGGTATGAGCACGAAGGCTTTTCCACCAATAATCCGAAACGAGCATTCGGCAACATGCTGAAACATGGACTCAAACAATCTGACCGGCTGGTACTGGAAGACTGCGGACTTAGCGACGGCTATATGTTGCGCGCTATTAACGGAAGCATCAAGGCTGGAAAGAATATGTCGGAGATATGGATTGCAGGCAATGGCCAAATACGTCTGCTATATAAAAACTGAAGACTAACCTCAAACGAGATTAGTCCAGTATTCGACGAATCCGCAGAATCGTCACTGCAAAAATATAAAACTTTTTAATACGCGCAACATTTTTTTTTAAAAATCATTGCTGTCCGGTAAAACTTTTTCAAACAAAATAAATTAGGGTTGATACTTCTCACGAGGTATCAACCCTTTTGGTTATCTTTGTATTTGCTAAAATAAACCCAAATCGGTCATTAGTACGGCCATTTTTGTGGTTGACTTTGTAACTACTTGATTATAAGCCTTTTGCTAATAGAAATTTCTAATGACCGCCATTAGAAAATAGGTTTTATAAACAACTCATTGTCAACGTATTACAGATTTGGTCACAAATTATTCTACTTCTATTGACCGATTGGGGATAAATTTGATATTGGCAGCTGAGAACCCACGAAGCCCGGGCAACTCCTTTTGTAGTTGTTGGCTGATGGTCTCGATTGCCCCTTTGCCCAAAAGCCCTCACGAGAGTTTTTAGAGACATAGCAACCTATACCATAATACAATGATAGTTGTTCTTTATTGGCCGCAGATGCAGCACGATGCTGACTACGCAATATCGCTTCCTTAATAACCCGTACCGCCTCGGCGTATGTCTGTAAATCGCTCATATGCTTATTATTTGCCGACAAAGGTACAAAAAGAAATGCATATAATAGGAAAACTTTCTTATGATATGTATTTCTACATAAGGTTTGAATGGCTTATAATTGTTTCTTAGACATAACTACACAAACAAATCAGCACTGATGTCATTTACATCTATTTTGTATATCTTAGCATTTATGTTATCTCCAAACTCCAAAACCGTATCACCTGCATATTTATCTATGATATACACAGGCTTATTGGTATAATCAAAATATTCTTTGATCATTTCGTTTATACCTTTATCTTTACATCCATAGCCTATTACAATTAACTTTTCCGCATTCTGTAAGTTTTTCTTAAATTTCTTAAACAGTTTTCGGAATAATAATGGTTCATTGTAACGTTGTATCTTAGAAGTTGTGCCAGTTAAGAAATCAGCATGGTATTCAAATGGAGATATATCATATCCAATCTTCGATTTGCGACCTTTTATTATATCACCTGCTCCCATTCCCCACTTTAGCTTAACATATCGCTCTGGAATCATTGTATAATTGGATGTTGTCTTGTAAAAAGGAACATAATCAAGGCTACCATGTAGCTTGAACAATCGAATGGGAGTATTATATCTGCCCGTATATCTCTCTAAACGGCAATGGTATGTTCTGTTATCTTGAATCAAATTCCCATAATATTCCGAACCATATTCATCGAAGCCATCAGAGATCTTTCCGTTTATATATTCAGTTTTGTTAAATGATTCGAATAGTAAGTCATGATTTAACGTATGTACATTAATAATATAGCTATCACTAAGATTGGATAAGTATTTGAGAAAGCCGTTATAGCCATCTATATAACCGACTCTAAATGGTTCATTGTCATAAAACCGTTTGCCATCTTTATCTTTTAACAGATACTCGACCATTTGATTGTAAATGTACACAACATTAAACAAATAGTTATCATAGCTCTCAAATTCATCACATAAATCATTGCAAAGAACCTGATAACGTTCTTCTTTTGCCTCTTCTGACTTTATGAAATCATAAAAGACCTCATAATCAAATTCATCATTGTGTGCTTTTGTATATTCTTTGATTAGGCGTTTACAAAATATAAAATATTTTTGGTGAGCATTCAAGACGCCATTGATTTGAAATTGTGGCTTTTGCCCATCCGTAGATATTGCTAATTCACCAGAAGGTGAAAAATCTACATTCTTATCATCAAATTTCAGTAAACCATTATTCATGTCATTCCCTATAGGATATCCTTTAGGAGCTGAGAATCCTGCTCCTATGAGTATTGCAACGGATTTTCTTCCTGCCAACGGAACAGAGACTTGCTCTTCATGTCCTAAATCTAAATCGAGGTTCTTCATATCATCTAATTTTAATTCCATAAAATTTCCAATCACTATCAATTGACTCTATGAGGTTAATTGATGTTACTGATTCGGGGAGTGGAGGGAAATATAAGGTAAATGTGATGTCTTGCCCTGCGTAAGAGAAATATGTTTTATCAGGAGCAATTTTAATACCTTCTGCTTTATTCATTGTATATTGCTTACCGTTGGCAGAGATGTATGTGTTTCTGTCTATATTACACCATTGATAATAATCGCTCCCAGATTGATTGTTGCCAATTATTTCAATAGCTGTATATTCTTCTGTCAATCTTACACTTTTTATCTTTGCTCGTTCTGCAGTAGTGCTACCAATAGTAGGATATTCGATATAATTATTGGATAGAGTATAAGTTTGATGGTTCCCGTTTGTCTCATTGCTTACGTTATTAGTTACTATGTGATTAGTTACCTGATTAGAGCAACTAATCATAAATACATAATTCTTTAGGCCATTAACCTTTTCTGTTAAAGGCAAGCCTGCTGTTTGATTATTGTTAGGCAAATTTGAAGTTGAAATAGAACTTTCAATCAAATTCTTTAAGTAAGATGTTTTGATGGCATAACCGACATTTTCAGCTTCTTTGTGTTTTGCATTTACAATTCCAATCAAATTTCCCTTATTGTCAAATAATGGTCCACCGCTATTGCCTGGCTGAATAGGAGCAGATATTTGATACAAAGAAACATCGCCTTGAAATCCTGTTTTAGAACTAATAACCCCTGTTGTCAATTTGATTTCATCTCCCATGGTACTTGTCAAGGGATACCCTAATACAAAAATATCTTCTCCAACCTCAGATACAGTTGTTTTAACATTATACGGGATAGTGCCAAATCCCTTAAATGTATTATCTATTATCTGTAATAACGCAATGTCGTTGTATTTGTCAGTAGCCACAATTGTTGCATTATATTGCTTAGCAAAGTTTCCGTTGACACCTTGAATACTTATTGATTTTGCATTTTCTATAACATGATAGTTTGTAACAACATACCCACCCTTAAGAGCGAAACCAGTACCCGACCATTCTTGAAGAGCTGACGGATTATTCGTAAAGATAGAAGTTGGGTACATTTTTAGATAACCATCTTCGTCATTGTCAATAACAACTTTCATACTGCCGCTCTCAAACATTACATAGGCATCGTTATTGATAGTTTTATCCGCCATATACCAATTCATTTTGAAGAAACCAGGTGTTGCACTTGTGCGTAGTATTGCCTTCACATCACCGAAATGCCATTGATTAAGTGGTTTTTGGCTACCCATATATATCAATTTATACTCATCTCCATCTTTTATGCAAGCCAACTTGTATTTATTATCAGAAAAACCTTCATAGATACCAACAATACCATCGTTTTGGCTATCAATTATCTGTTTAATTTGTGTCTCGTTTAGTCCAATATTAGGGACATTTGGATATGGATTATTTATTTGAATACCGACCCATTCAAATCCCCCTTCTTCAAGTTCTCTTATATATACATTTTCACACCCATATGGCAATTTGTCAAAATGTAGCTCAAAATAATAAAATTCGCGACCTTTTTCTGTGATTTTATATTTCGTATCAAGTTGGTTAACTCCCAAACTACGGATTAAGAATCCTGCTTTACTCATAGTTTGCCTTTCTTCTCGAATTCGTCTAATGACGTCTGCGTATAATTGGGCATATTCAGAGGGAGGGAGAAAATCTGGGAAATCTAATCTTGAACGTCTTGCATCATTGATATTCCATGCATCAGCCGGAACTAAAACCGTTGCAGAGCTGAACCGAACCCAGCCACCCCGTTGTTTAGAACGAGGAACTTTGATTGTAACAATAGTTTCATCGTTTGTAATTTGTACTTTTTCAATAATACAATCATTGTTCTTGCTTCTAACCACAGGTGAGTATGTTGTTTGCGCATAGACCAATGAATGACATGCAAATAGGATGTTGAAAATCACAAATAATCTTTTGAACCACATATATATTACCAATTTTTGATTATCAAATTCAAAAACAAGCGTAAACTGTATGCCACACTTAACTTGAAGGTCGTAGGAAACCTTTGACGCAGATGTAACAATAGCAGCCCACGCTATAGCGTGAGAACCACTATGCTATCCCTTGCGTCAATTTGAAAATTTCCTACGTTTTCAAGTACAAGATAAGCATAGCGCTTCTTCTTTTTCTCTTATGTCTTGGATAGAGTCGCCCCTATCCAACTGCAAAATTACAAAAAAATCGTAATAATAGGCTCATATTAGGCAAATTATTACGACTAAGGGGTGCGTTTTATAGTTTCAACCCTCGATTCTGTCTTCTGCTTGTCGGCAATCCTAACGCTTCCATAAACTCATCTTTTTTGCGTCTGAACCAAGAGTGATGCGAAACACCATCGATTCTAAGGTCAAATCTTCCCTCTTTATCTTCTTTGAGGGAACAAACCGCCCCATCGGCTGAAAACGATTGGTTAAACATCGTTGAATAGAACTTACCTTTTACGGGGATTTCCTTGAAAGTGCACAAAGCTTTGATAAGGTTGTCGTTGAATCTCATTTTCTCGCTGAGGTATTTAATCAACGGCATCCGTTTCTCCACATACGGGAAGTAGCGCAAAATCTTGTCAATATACTCCGATTGTTTACGATGTTCCGCTTCGTATGACTGCTTAACCTCCTGTATCTGCTTTTGGTGCTCCACCTCCATTTGCTTGATGTTGGATTGCAGTTGCTCAATGGTTTCATCTCTGATTGCTATCTCATCCCGTAAATCCTCGTTCTTGCGCTCCAATGATTTCATCTTACCGCTGCCGAAAAGAGAACTCACTCCGCTTGCAAGGGCTGTGGCTGCATCGGTAGCTACGCTTTTAAGTTTGTAGGTGCGTATCTCCGATTTCACCTGTTTTAGTTCTTGCTCAGCAAGATCTATCTGGCGTTCCTTGTGTTGCCGTTCAGCCTCTATGCGTTCCAACTCGGCACGCTGCTTCTCGATGATAAAGTCGTTTCGTTCCAAATGCTCCTTGCCCGTTTCGGTTTTGGATTGTCCTCGCTGCATTGATAGAATTTCGGATGCCAAAGTCTGCATCTGCATCATATCGTCATCGTTAAGTTTTCGGCTTTTACCCATATCGTGGTTCATCCAATCGAATACGATATGGGCGTGGTAGTTGGGCTTAAACCATCTGCCAACAATCTGAAAACTCTCCTTGTCGTCTGGGGCAGGCTCTCCACCGAGCCAATGCCCCTCATCTTTGTGTTAGGAATATTTGCAGCGGTGTGATACCCCAACGCTGTTGGCACTCCTCGCCAAACCTGCGAACATCCTCCAATGTGGTTTTGGACTTGATGAGTAGCACTCCCTCACGAATGGGTGAGCATCCTGCCACCTTGACAATTTTGCCACTCTTGGTTTTGCGTTCTCGCTCTTTCTCCTGCATTGCCCGTCCCGTCTTAGCCTTTACCATCTGCTTGATGTTATCGTAATGCGTTTGTAAGTCATAGTCGCCGAGGCGTGGATTTATCCAATACTCATTGTCGGCAACAAGTTGGGGAATGAGGTAGATTTTCGACTCGCCAATGTTACGCATATACTCTGGAGTTTTTAGGTTGTGAGCCTCGCTCGATGATATGTTACAAGGCTTGATGTGTATGCTGCTTTTTATTGCCATAGGTCTTTGATTTTATTGGTTACAATTAGGTCGTTTGTTTGCTCGTTTCCACTGTAGGGGTTCTTAGGGGCGAAGCCCATAAGCGGAGTGCAGAGAGGTCGTTCTGCACCCTCGGTAGAGCCCACAACTACGAAAGAGAAGCGTGTAGTTATAGTGGGCTATAACCTGAAGCCTCGTTTCTTCTTCGGCTGCGGTTGTGGCATCCGTCTTGCGGATTGGACTTGCGATTTTTTCCTGACTTCATCACTTTTCTGCGCCATCACATAGCGCAGATTGAAAATCAATGAGTTATGTCAAAATTATGGGTGGCTTTGGGTGGCGCAAGCAAAAAAATGTGTACCTTTGTCCCATGTATGTACGCAAGAAACATAACAGATCAGGTACCACAAGCGTGGTTGTTGTCAGCAAAGCCAGCGGCAAATATAAGGAGATAAAGTCCTTTGGGTCTTCATCGTCAGAGGAAGATATAGAATCACTGTGTAATAAAGCGACTGCATGGATTCGCTCTTTGGGAGGTCAGAAGGAATTAGACTTTGACGACCGTCGCGGAAAGGAAGTAGAGGACACTAAGCGTCTCCTCAACAACATAGACAACATATTAATTAATGGCACGCAACTGCTGCTTGGCCAAGTTTACGACAGCATTGGCTTCAACAGCATACCAGATGGGATTCTACGCCATCTTGTGATAGCCAGAGTGTCGCAACCGAAGAGTAAGTTGGCAACGGTTGACTACCTGAAGTCTTACTATGACGAGGACGTTGATCTCAATCACATCTATCGCTACATGGACAAGCTCTACAATACGCAGATGGAACTGGCTCAACAGATTAGTGTAGAGCATACGCATAAGATATTCGGTGGAAAAATAGGGCTGATGTTTTATGATGTAACGACATTGTACTTTGAAACTGCACAGACAGATGTGCTACGTGAGCCGGGTTTCTCGAAAGACGGCTGAGGAAAGCCTATAAGAGCGGACACATCACCAAGCAGCAGGTAAACCGCAGAGGTTACAACAAGTTCCTTGAAATCAGCAAGGATATTGATGTAAGCATAAGCGAGGAGAAGATTGCCGAGGACTGCAAATGGGATGGATTGAAAGGGCATATCACCAATACGGACCTTGCCGCAGAACGTGTAATAGACCAATACCACGGGCTATGGGTGGTAGAACGTGCCTTCCGTATCTCAAAAGGAACTTTGGAAATGCGTCCAATGTTCCATTTTACAGAAAGAAGGATAGAAGCACACATTTGTTTCTGCTTCATAGCCTATAAAGTATATAAGGAATTAAAGAGACTTATAGAAATCAACAAAATAGAAATGAGTGTTGACCATGTGCTTGATGTCGCCAAAACAATCACGACAATAAAGATACGGATGCCAGAGAATGGGGCGTTTTTCACAAAAACATTGTTCCTAACCGATAAGCACCGTACTATCATGTCACTTTTCGACCTATCAAAAGACCATTTTTAATTGGGGTGGCGCATTGATGAAGTCAGGAATGTTTCGAGCAGTTCTACACGATGTGCAAATAAAGAAAGGACACTCACCGGTCTTCTATACCGACCATCTGGTGAATGCCTTTCGTGTGCAAAGATACATATAATTTTTTAATTGTCAACATTTTTTTTTAAAAAAATCATTGCTGTCCGGTAAAACTTTTTCAAACAAAATAAATTAGGGTTGATACTTCTCACGAGGTATCAACCCTTTTGGTTATCTTTGTTTTTGCAAAAATAAAACATAACCATGAGCAAAGATAGTCATTTTACCGGACAGCCGGTCTATAGTCAAGTGTTAAAGTTACTCGACAAGGAGAAAATTCTTCAAATAAGCCACGAAACAAAAGGAAGTGAGGCTTATGTGAAGCGTTTTGACGGCTATCAGCACCTCGTCGTGATGTTGTTCGGCATACTCAAACACTTTGACTCTCTGCGCGAGCTTGAGATAGGCATGAAGGCGGAGGCTCACAAACTCGGACACCTCGGAATGAACTGTCTGGTTCGTCGCAGCACGCTTGCAGAGGCCAATATACGTCGTCCCCAGGAGTTCTTTGCAAGTGTCTATGCGTATCTGCTGGAGAAGTATGCCGGGGTTTTACCAGACAGCAATAATTTGTTATGTAACCGTCAAAAATTTTCCGTTAGCCGCCAAAAAGCCGTCAAAAACACCCATTTAAAAAGCCTTAAACCACTGATGTCCAGTCATTTAAGGCTTACTATCTTGTGACCTGGCTGGGGCTCGAACCCAGGACCCCCACATTAAAAGTGTGATGCTCTACCTGCTGAGCTACCAAGTCATCGAATTTATATCGCTCATTTGCGAGTGCAAAAATAACACATTTTTAAATATCTTCGACAAAAATTTTTAAAAATTTTCAATCAAGGATTCCTTTGCCTTGACGAGTTATAAGTATCTCATTGTCAGTGCAATCCACAATGGTACTCTCTTGATTGTCGCCAATACCGCCATCAATGATAATGTCAACACGGTCTTTGTAACGCTCATTTATCGCCTCTGGATCGGTCAAAAAGCCCGAAATCTCATCTTCATCAAGAATTGAGGTTGTCATGACAGGACAGCCGAGTTCCTTTACAATATTGGTGATTATCGGCTGGTCCGGAATACGGATACCTATGGTTTTTCGCTTGCTTTGAAAAATCTTGGGTATGTTGTTGTTGGCTTCCAAAATAAAGGTGAATGCGCCAGGAAGATTGCGTCGCATCAACTTGAAGACCTCGTTGTTTATCGGTTTCGTAAACAACGAAAGCTGACTTAAGTCATTGAAAATAAATGAAAAATGAGCCTTCTCTTTCCTTATTCCCTTGATTTGCGCAATGCGTTCAAATGCCTTGTTGCTTTTTATACTGCATCCAATGCCGTAGATGGTGTCGGTAGGAAATATTATCACACCGTCATCATTGAGACAATCAAGAATCATTTTGATGTGCCGTTGGTTTGGATTTTCGGAATGAAGTTTTAGAAACATGTCTTTGTTATAGTTTAAATCAAAAAAACGCCCGGCTGTTTGGCCAGGCGTTTGCTTGCGTGATCCGGTTGGGATTCGAACCCAAGACCCACAGCTTAGAAGGCTGTTGCTCTATCCAACTGAGCTACCAGACCATTGCATTTCGCGACTGCAAAATTACAAAAATTTTAGAAAAACATAAACAAAAATTCAAAATAATTTTCGTACCTGATAAACAATTGTCAATCAATTAGTTAAAGTTGTTTCTTCCCTGTCGGAGGTTGCGGTTTGGACTTTTTCACGTTGATGACGCTGCCCATAAACTCCATCTCGTTGGTTTCCACAACAGCGACATACGCCTCGTTATCATTGGGCATCTCGATGAAACCATAGCATTTTGAGCGATTTGTTTCATGGTCCATGATGACTTTGCAAGACGAGACTGTGCCAAAACGCTCAAAAAGACATTTGACATCTTCAACAGTAGTCCGTGGAGATAATTTCGCAATAAAAATTTTCATAAGTAAATATTATTCAAAGTTTAAAATCAAGTAGCAAAGTTATAAATAATATTTAACTAATACAAATATTTTTTTCAGGAAGGCCGACAAATTTCACGGTAAAATCGTTGAGACAAGCCGAAAATGCTTATAATTACGAAGACATAGCATAGCGATAAAAAAACATGCCATCATATCGCCTATGACTCATAATACCAATGGGAAAGGAATATTTGTCTCGATTTTAACAAATTTTGTGTTTTTGCAAATGAGACAAACACCTTGCGATGTACTTAGCAATTTAAAATACAGTTAAATCAGCACTTTTTTTAATCACCACACATCTTGTTGAGACAGTTTGTCTGGTGTCGTATCGCTATTTTTAAACGGACGAAGTCTGAACGTATATTCGCAAACATCATTCTTAATCAAATACTTATCGAGTGCGCCGGGGCCGCATGTCGCCGTGCCCAGCGGAGCTTGTTTGCAATCGATATTAACCGTCCAATACATGGCAGGAACAATTTGATTAATCCTCTCGGCTTTAGTGATATCCGCATCAGAATATCTGTAAACACTGAAGTTTAGATGTTCTTTACCGCTCACAAAGAGTCCATTGCCATTGTTATCAGTAAGGGCGAACCATCTCACTTCATTGCGGTTGCCGCTTTCTTGCGGTTCTTCGTGCATCTCGTAGAAATAAGCAGCGTTCACGTCATACACCCCTACCCTTCCCGATGCATTTCTGTCCGGATAGTTTTCAGTGTCCTTCCCAAAATATTTAACCTTTTTGTAGTCGAAATGCATCGTCAGTTGGGTGCCGATTTTAGGGAAGGTCTCAACCTTGTCAGTCGGTGTCACCTTCATAGTCACGACGACATCAGCGGAGCCGTTGACTTTATATAATTGATTAGTTTTCAACACCTTTTCGCCTCGATTATTCAAGAACTCAAGTTCCACCGCCACATTGACATGTCCGGCGTCGATTCTCTTAACATCAAATGATTTCTTGCCGACCACTAAACTGTCGAGACCAGCCTCTTTCCATTTTCTTTTGCCATTCCAGTCAGCGTCGTCGTTAAGCGTCGGGGCGCGCCAGAAATTCGGCCTGACAGGACTTTCCAGCAATTCTCGACCCTGATATACGAACGATGTGGGCAATCCTTCTTTTTTATCGATTTTGAAGATAAAATCTTTATTTTTAACAACAATGCAGTTCTCGTCGTTTATCAGTTCAACATTTTTTGTCTTTCCAAGTTTAACGGGAGCGGTCTTTTTTATATTCAGTTGAATTTGCTCGTAGGCTATTTCGAATCCGGCGGATATCACATCATTTCCTTTTTTGGTTTTGAACGAGAAATTTATGAAATACTCTTGATTCGGGCTTATTTCGATAATATCAGCCGCAAGATAAGGATTAGGAAGAGTGATATTGACTATTTGCGACTCTCCGGGTTTGCAGTTCAATTTAACATTACTTTTGCAATAACTTCTGTCGTTGGAAAAAATCTCATAAGAGCAGTCGAAATCTTTCAAGTCGGTGAAGATGAATTTGTTATCTATTTTAAACACGCCTTTGTCGAGGTCCAGTGCCGAGACGGAGATATTTTGATAGCATTTTTTCACTTCCTCCATGTGACGATGAGGCAATCTGTCGCTGGTAATCAATCCGTTGACGCAGAAGCTGTCGTCGTTTCCGCAGTCAGGGATTGAGCCCAGGTCGCCGCCGGCGGCGTACCATTGGGTTTGCATTTTCTCATCGTATTTGATTATGGTTTGGTCAACGAAGTCCCAGATACATCCGCCTTGAAGTTGCGGGTATTTCTCGAAGACCTCCATATAATCCTGCAATCCGCCGCAGCTGTTGCCCATAGCGTGGCAATATTCGACCATGATAAAGGGACGGTTTTTCTTGTCGAGATGTTCTTCGGCAAATTTTGTCAGATAATCGACACTCGAATACATCAGTCCGATAAAGTCGGTGTTATCATCGTAGATAGCGCGTTCGCAAATCACGGGGCGGGTGTCGCGCTTTTTCATCCAGTCGTAGCAATACTCGGTGCAGACACCGTTGCCACACTCATTGCCAACAGACCAGACGATGACAGAAGGATGGTTTTTGTCACGCTCGACCATGTTTTTACATCTATATAAAAAAGCCTCTTTCCACTCCTTTTTTTTCGCGAGGCTGTTTTCCCCATAACCTTGCGGATGCGATTCGTTATTAGCTTCGTCTATCACGTAAATACCATATTGGTCGCAAAGCTCATACCAATACACATCATCCGGATAATGGCTTGTGCGGACAGTGTTGATGTTGTTTTCAAGCATTATTCTAATGTCCTCGAGCATAGTCTTGCGGTCAACGTATTGTCCGGTATAACCGCTATGTTCGTGTCGGTTCACGCCTTTAACCATAATGGCCTTTCCATTCACTTTCAGCAGACCGTCTTTGATCTCAACTGTTCTGAAGCCTATTTTCGAGCCGATCTTTTCGATTGCGTTGCCTTTTTTATCTATTATACTGATTGTCATGGTATAAAGATTCGGGCTTTCCGCAGACCACGGCAAGATGTCGCGGATTACGGTTTTTTCAAAGTTCAGGGTGTATAACTGTTTGTTTTTAAACGGCTTAAGTTCTTTTTTACGCACATTTTGAACAAATGTTTTTTTCAGATTGTTTCCATTTTTATCAACACCGGCAATCTCGACTTCCACATCGAACTTGTCGGGGATTTCTTTCGGATTGAAGTTGACATCGACAGACAATGCGAATGTGCCGTTTTCATATTTTGAGTCAAGACCTGCTTTCACGAAGAAATCGAAGATATTCAGTTTAGGTTTCGAATACAAGACGACGTCTCTGGTAATGCCGCTCATGCGCCAATAATCCTGGGCTTCGAGATACGAGCCGTCGCAGAAACGATACACCTCCAACGCCAGCACGTTAGGCTGTCCATGAACGACATAAGGTGTGATGTCGAACTCGGCGGGTGTCTTCGAGTCTTCCGAATAACCCACGAAATGGCCGTTCACCCACAGATACATCGCCGACTTCACCGCGCCGAAGTTGATATATACATTTCTACCCTCCCATTCGTTCAACACTTTAAACTCGGTGATATAACGACCCACGGGGTTGAACTCTGTGGGGGCATGCGGCGGGTCAGACTTGAACTCGTTGGCCACATTCACATAGACCGGCTCGCCGAAGCCGTTCAACTCCCAGTTGCCCGGAACAGGCATAAGGCTCCAACCCTGCGAGTCAAAATCAGGGTTATAAAAACCCTCGATTTTTTCTTCTGGCATTTTAACATAATGGAATCTCCATTGGCCGTTCAAGCTGTACGAGAAATCGTCAACCGGCATCGGAATCACGTTTGTCCGCGGTGGCATTTTATTGACTTGAAAAACCGACAAATCGTTCCACCAATCCTTTATTTCAATATCACTTGCTTTCGCCATAAGAGATAAAAGAGTGACAACCAACAATATAGAAAAATGTTTTTTCATAAGATATTTTTATTTGGATTTATAAAAACAATACTGCGAAATTAAGCATTTTTTTTAGAATTACGATATATTTCTGTCAAATTAATTTTAAAATTTTATGGCTTAAATTTCAAAAATTTTGTTATTTTTGCGAGTTAATCATTTTAATCATGAAAAAGAGGTCGGCGATATTTTATTTATTTTTATCAGCAATTGCTGTAACATTCTTTTCCTGCGAGCGCAATTGCCGTTGCAAGAACCTCGAAGACGGCACCGAAAGCATCCAGTATGGTGTTTACTCGAAAAAAGATTGCCGCGACACAGAGACGTATTACAACGATTTATTCAAAAAAGACATTTACGAGTGTACCTATAAATAATTGATAATGAAAAAGAAACTGTTTTTTTTCAGTATAAAGCATCCGCTATTATATATATTGCTTTTCGCCATTATTGTAAGAGGTTTGGCAATAATATTCACCGATGGATTGGCGACTGAAAGTAATTTTAATTATTTAATGATACCCGACTCATGGCTGGAGAATCATTGGATTGTCTGCGGCTCAAGACTTATTCTCGGGGTGTTCTCATTGTCAATCATCACTTTAGCGTATAGAATCACAAAAATCATAGCAGATAAAACGACGGCGTTGGAGATAGCCGTGTTCGGCGCGTTGCTTTGGGGCGCCCCATACGTGAGTGTGCATGCCTTTCCCGGTGTCGTGGCAACACCATTCATGCTTTATGGCACTCTTCTCATCTTAAAGCAACATAATCTATTGAAAAACAACGATATAAAAAAGTTTCACCATACAACTTTCATCATTGCGGGATTCTGTTTAGGACTTGGTTTTGCTGTTTATTATCAAAGCGTCGTATATTACATAGGTATCTTGGCGACGCTTCTGATTTTAAGGAATTGGAAAGGTGCGCTCATGACTTTGACAGGTTATGTCATTGCTGTTGGAATCACACAAACATTTGTTGACATTCTGATATTTCACCGACCGTTTGCTGCCATTACAACGTTTTTCCGCGATTTGCTCATCGTTGACATCAATTTTCTGCGGTCAACATGCTTTTTATTGGTCTTACTTCTCCCGCCCGTGTCTGTTTTGTTGTTTTTCGGATTTTTCAGAGTTTTGCGCAAATACATGATATTAGTGTTGCCGACATTGACGGCATTGCTTTACTCGGCCACGACATACGATAATTTTGATATTTTATTGATGATTATGCCTACATACATAATCGCAGGATATGTCGGATGGAAAGAGTTTTATAAAAATTCGGCATTTTGGACAAGAAACAAGTGGTTGGTTACGACTTGTTACATGTTTTTTGCGCTGTTAGACATATTGATGATGATTCTTTCGTTCATTTATTTTTAGATGATTATGACTACTGACGAAGCGAGAAGACGGATTGAGGAATTGAGCGAAGCTATTGACAACCACAATTACAAGTATTATGTTTTAGCACAGCCAAGCATCAGCGACTACGATTTTGACATGCTGATGAACGAGCTCATTGCATTGGAGAAGGAGTTTCCGGACTTGGCGTTGCCGGCATCGCCCACCCAACGTGTTGGCGGAGATATCACAAAAGAGTTTCCGTTAGTGAGGCATCGTTATCCGATGCTTTCGCTTGCGAATTCGTACAATCGCGATGAGATTGTCGATTTCATCAGACGTATTGAGAGGGCCATAGAGGAGCCCGTTGAATTTGTATGCGAGCTGAAGTTCGACGGTGTTTCGATCAGTTTGACTTACGAACACGGTATTTTGGCACATGCTGTCACCCGTGGCGACGGCACGCAAGGCGACGAGGTGACGGCAAACATCAAGACTATACGCTCCGTTCCATTGAAGCTTCGCGGCGACTATCCGGACTTTTTGGAGATGCGCGGCGAGGTCATCATGCCGCACGACAGCTTCAACAAGGTCAACGCCGAGCGGGACGAGTTGGGACTGCCGGTGTTCGCGAACCCACGAAACGCCACCGCCGGCACCATAAAATTGCAGAATCCGAAAGAGGCCGCCAGCCGACGGCTCGACAACTTCTGCTATTACATGATGATGGACGACCTGCCATACACGTCACATTATCAAAGCCTTATGGCGGCCAAAGAATGGGGTTTCAACATCTCTACACATATAAAAGTGTGCAGAAACATCGACGAAATCGAGGATTTCATCAATCAATGGGACGAGAAAAGAAAAGATTTGCCATTCGACATTGATGGCATCGTCATAAAAGTCAACAGTTTCGCACAACGCGAGAAACTCGGCATGACAGCCAAGTCGCCGCGCTGGGCAATAGCATACAAGTTCAAGGCAGAACAAGTAAGGACAAGGTTGTTGAGTGTTGACTTCCAGGTAGGGCGACACGGCACGGTCACGCCCGTGGCCAATCTTGAGCCGGTGTTGTTGGCAGGCACCACAGTGAAACGCGCGACGTTAAACAACGCCGACTTCATCCGTCAGCTTGATTTACATTATGATGATGTCGTCAAGGTGGAAAAAGGCGGTGAAATCATTCCGAAAATTGTCGGGATAGACCTTGAAAAACGCGGAGACGACAGCAAAAATGTCGATTTCGTCACCCAATGCCCCGAATGCGGCGCCGCCTTGGTTCAAAAGGAAAGCGAGTCAGCATGGTACTGCCCCAACAGCATGGAATGTCCGCCGCAAATAAAAGGCCGCATCGAACATTTTATCAGCCGTAAAGCCATGAACATAGAAAGTCTTGGCGAAGGAAAAATCGAGGTGATATTTGACAATCATCTGATTAACAACTACGCGGACCTTTATGACCTCACATACGACCAGCTCTACGGACTTGAAAAAGTCGAGACATTCGTCGATGAGTCGAGCCTGTTCCCGGAAACGGCAACCAGAAAGGTCTCCTTTAAGGAAAAGACCGTCAACAACATCTTAAATTCACTGATAAAATCCCGCGAAGTGCCGTTTGCGAGAGTGCTTTACGCATTAGGAATCAAGGAGGTTGGAGAGACCACCGCGAAAGTCATCGCCAATAAAATGGGCGGCATCGACAACATCATTCATGCTTCCATAGAGGAATTACAGGAAATCGACACCATAGGCGAGACCATAGCCTCCAGCATCAGAAAATTCTTTGACGACGAGCGCAATATTCAGATTATCAATAGATTAAAAACTTTCGGACTACAATTTTCACAAGAGAAAAAAGTCACACCACAGAATCAGGTCTTAACGGGGAAAACCATCGTTGTCAGCGGGGTTTTCGCTAATTTCTCGCGTGACGGAATAAAACAGCTGATTGAGGATTTTGGTGGTAAAAATTCCACTTCCATCTCGTCGAAGACCGATTTTGTTGTAGCCGGCGACAAGATGGGACCCGAGAAGCGGAAGAAAGCCGAAGCACTTGGCATCAAGGTGTTGAATGAAGAGGAGTTTTTAAATATTATAAACAAACCATGTTAAGAAAGACACGAATCCTATTAGCCACCATCTGTTTCACACTGATTACGCTGCTGTTTCTTGATTTTTCCGGAGTCATTCACGCTTGGTTTGGCTGGATGGCAAAGTTGCAGTTTCTGCCAGCCTTGCTGTCATCAGGTTCAATAACAGTGTTGGCCATCATCATTGCAACAATGCTTTTCGGCAGGATTTACTGTTCCGTCATCTGCCCTCTTGGCGTGTATCAAGACGGGGTCTCGCACATTGCCGAAAAACGAAAAAAAAACAGATACACATTCAAAAAAAGCCATAAATGGTTGAGATATGCCATAACAATGGTGTTTGTAACGTTGCTTTTTGCCGGTTTGAATGCGATAGCGATTCTCATTGCTCCGTACAGCATCTACGGACGCATTGCCTCCAACCTGTTTGCGCCGGTTTATGAATTGATTAACAATGGTTTGGCATATCTCGCAGAGCGTTGGCACAGCTACGCATTCTATCATGTAGATGTCTATGTTAAAAGTCTGCCGATATTCATATTGTCAATAGCTTACTTTTTGATTATCACCATTTTATCACTCACTTCCGGACGTTGGTATTGCAACACTGTCTGTCCTGTCGGCACGATTCTCGGATTTTTCGCGAAGTATTCTATTTTCAAGCCTGTTTTCGATGCTGACAAATGCAGCGGTTGCGGACTATGCGAAAAGAACTGCCGTTGTTCGGCCATAGACTCTCAAAATCATGTCATAGACTACACGAAATGCGTGAGTTGTTTCAATTGCATCAGCCAATGTCATCTCGACGCGTTACGATACAAATTAGCCGGGAATGTTATACATGCAGGCAAAGATAAGATTGCAGACAAAGACGCAGAGGGCAAGACATCTCGCAAAACATTCATTGCGACGATAGCGACCATAGCCGCTGCCTCGACAACAAGCGCACAGGAGAAAGTCGTTGATGGCGGCTTGGCCACGATAGTGAAGAAGAAGGCTCCGAAGCGCGAGATACCATTAAAGCCTGCCGGCTCGTTGAGTTTAGACAACTTCACATCACGTTGCACCGGCTGTCAGTTATGCGTACAGGTCTGTCCCAACGATGTGTTGCGCGCGTCAAACAGATTGGAGACATTCATGCAGCCGGAGATGTCCTTCGAGCGTGGATATTGCCGTCCGGAATGCGTTCGATGCTCTGAAGCGTGTCCGGCAGGTGCCATTCAGAAAGTGACCTGCGAGCAGAAAACATCAATCCAGATTGGTCATGCGGTGTGGATTGGACGCAACTGCGTGCCGTTACGCGACGGCGTTGAATGCGGCAACTGCGCAAGACATTGTCCGGCAGGTGCCATCAGCATGATGCCTTACGACACCGAGGATTCATCATCTCATAAGATTCCGATAATCAACGAGGAACGCTGCATCGGCTGTGGCGCCTGCGAGCATGTATGTCCAACCCGCCCATTCAGCGCGATTTATGTCGAAGGAAATATTAATCATAGAAACATCTAATTGTATGATGTGGATTTCCCCACTTCTGTCGAAATGAAAAATAAAAAATGAGAAATAACAACATATCAAGAAAAGATTTCTTAAAGGTTATCAGCGCCACCACGGCGGTGTCGGCAGCCGCGCTATATGGCTGTAAATCAGACAGAATAAAAAACGGTGTCACATATTCCGTCGGAGATATCCCGAAAGACAAGATGACATGCCGCATAAACCACAACACCAACGACAGGGTGTCTCTTTTGGGCTACGGGATGATGCGACTGCCGTTCAAAGACGATGCCATTGACCAGGTGACGGTCAACAAACTCGTGGATTATGCCATGGAGCACGGTGTCAACTATTACGACACTTCACCGGCGTATTGCCAGGGAAACTCAGAGACAGCCACTGGAATTGCCTTGAAACGCCATCCTCGCGAGAAGTTCTTCATCGCTACGAAACTTTCTAACTTCGCAGCAGCAACATGGAGCCGAGAGGCATCGTTGAAAATGTACCGCGAATCTTTCGAGAAACTGCAGACTGACTATATCGACTATTATCTTTTACACTCCGTCGGCAACGGCAGCAAAGACTTAGACGGCTGGGACACCTTCCAAAAACGCTACATCGACAACGGCATGATAGACTTTCTGCAAAATGAGCGCAAGGACAGGCGCATTCGCAACCTCGGATTCTCGTTCCATGGCGACCGGCGTGTCATCGAATGGCTGCTCGATAATCACGACAAATATCGTTGGGATTTCGTGCAAATCGAGATGAACTACATCGACTGGGAACACGCACACGACATCAACGAGCGCAATGTCAACGCCGATTATCTCTACAAACGCTTGACAGAGTTGAACATACCTGTAGTCGTCATGGAGCCTCTCCTTGGCGGAAGATTGGCGAACCTGCCGGATGTACTCGCCAACACCTTGAAACAAAAGACACCGCAAAACAGCGTGGCGTCATGGGCTTTTCGTTTCGTCGGCACCTACCCTAACGTGTTGACAGTCTTGAGCGGCATGACATACATGGAGCATCTTCAAGACAACCTGCGCACTTATTGTCCGTTGCAGCCATGCACCGACGAAGAGGCTAATCTTTTGCTTCACATCGCCGATCAGTATCTGAAATATCCCATCATTCCATGCACCGCATGCCAATACTGCATGCCATGTCCTTACGGCATCGACATTCCCGCCAACTTCAGTTTCTACAACAAATGTGTTAACGAAGGGAGTATTGTGGAAGATTCCGGCTCAACAAATTACAGAAAAGCACGCCGCAAATTCCTGATAGAATACAACCGCCAATTAGAGGCGGACAGACAAGTCGAGCATTGCATCGGATGCAAGCAATGCCTCTCGCATTGCCCGCAGCACATCGACATTCCGCAGCAGCTCACGAGAATTAATGATATTGTGGAGAGGTTGATTTAAAAGTGTCTGCTTTTTATTTCAACAACCTAATGGAACTCGAAAAATTCAGCAAGGTATTGTTTAAACCATCTCATTTCATTGTTGCAGCGCTACAAAAAGCGGCATCAAGGAAAACAATCCTGACAAAACAAGAGCTTGGTTATTATGTCTTCAACTCATTAGATATACAACAATTCATTTTTCGCAAGCCTGGAAAGAATCAATTGTTTTGCCAAGCCAAGTCGTTCTGAAACCATCTGCATTTAAGTATGCTCATCTGATGTCAGTACAACGTTGGTTTCCTTATTGCGAATGATATTCAACGAAAATCATTGATGAATTTATACAAGAATTACATATTAACGGCAATGTTTTCGACCCATTCGCGGGAAGCGGAACGACATTACTTGCCGCAAGAAACAAACATTTACCATCATTCGGCATTGATGCAAACCCCATATCCGCATTAGCAGCAAAATCGGTTTTTATACTTTGTAACAAACGGGATTGCAAAATAAAAAATCGTTTTAATCGCAAAGGACACGGCGGCAAAATTGATATAGAATGGGTATTGGGATTCAAATCAACTTCCGGGTTCTCTTCTCATATTTCAACCCCATTAAACAACACAATAACGAACCGATTAATCCAACATAGATTGAATCGACAGGCAAAGATATAAATTCTCCGAAAATCAAGCATGTTGTTCCGAAAACAATCGATAAAAACACCCATTTCGCTTTGAAATGACCTGGATAGAACAGCGCCAACGTAAGCGGGACGAAGGTCGCGGTGGTGCGCAACCCCATCGAGAGAAAACCCAAGTCGTTGATATAATGTCCTGAAAATGTCGATGCTATGACAACTGCGACAAGCTGTATCCCGATTATTGTCATTCTTGAAATCAGGAGTTTATTATTGGGTTTGAAGACATCTTTCACCAAAATCGTAGATGCGCCCAATGTCAGTCCGGAGCCGCCGATGACGATAGTTATCAGCAATGTGCCAAGCACTATTCCGCCAAGGAATTTCGGCAGATGGTTGGTGACAAACATCGGGAAAGCCTGCGCCGAGCTTGTCATCACTCCAAGACCCGATGGAATATCTTTACCGATGACGTTCAATGCGTTAAGTTCATCGACAGTAACATAGTGGGCGCGCATATACATGCCCACCATCACACAGGCGAAACCGATTGGAATCGATATGAGGGCTGAAATCATGGCGCCTTTACGCGCGACGCCGTCGCTTCGTCCCGACCAAATCGCCTGGGCATAAGTCTGGGTGGAGAGCACGCCAAGAATCACAGAGAGACAAGAGCCTAAATCTTTGGATACGCCACGAGCAAATATGTTCTGATATTTATGATTCACATCTTGTATGGAGTTCAGACCATCAATCAGTTGAATATCAGTATCTATCAAGATATGATTTATTGAATTCACAAGTCCGGAATAGCCTTTTGAGAGGAAAAGCACCAATGTGCCAGCCGCCAGTGCGGAGAGGCACAAAAGAATTATTTTCACCACGCCGCCGATGCCGGCGCTCCATAATCCGCCGAAGACGACGTACAACGTCATGATGACAGCAGCCATCATTGCAGCTATCCAGAATCTCATAGGAAAAATCGTCATCAGCAGCGCAGCCGCCGACAGCACCTGCGCTATGATACTGATAAACATACCTAAAGAGCACAAAACAGAGCCTGTCATCTCGGCTTTACGTCCGTATTCCTTACGAACAATCTCCAACAAGGTAGTACTTCCGCTACGTCGCAACGGCATCACATATCCTATCGCCAACACCACACAGCCTAACGCCATGCCCATAGTGAACCACCATGCCGAGATGCCAAAACTGAACGCCAACTGTGCGGTTCCCACCGTGGACTGTCCACCGACGAGAGTGCCGATGACAGTGCCTGCAACCAACCAAGTGCCAGCCTTTCCACCGCTTGTATGAAAGTCATTGGCGTTCTTCACCTTACGAACCGAAAGAATACCGACGGTTTCGATAAGAGCAACTGCCAGAACAAGGCCAAGGATATGAAAAACAGAGATTGCCATTTTATATTTCAAAAACGGTGCAAAAATACGAAAATTTAACCATCGGCGGTTAGATTTCAGCCATTAGTTTTCTTGATGATGGCTAACGAACAACAGATGATAGTTTACGGCTGAATTTTCAACTTTTTTTCTTCAACTTTTAATTAAAAACAGTATCTTTGTAGCCTTAAAACTTGAAAAATGAAAAAATCGCTCCTAATTATCGCTGCGGCGCTCATGCTAGGCAGCTGCTGCAACAAAACTGACGAATCAAACGAAAAAGCAATGAATACTACAATGGAAGACCTGCTGACACGTCGCAGCATACGCAGCTATACCGACGAAGTGCCTCCGATGGAGGTCATCGAAGAGATATGCAAGGCCGGGACCTATGCGCCTACGGGAATGAACAGGCAGGTGCCAATCATCATAGCCGTGACGAACCGCGAGGTGCGCGACAGGCTGAGTAAGCTCAACGCCGGTGTTTTCGGTCGTGACGACACGGATCCGTTTTATGGAGCCCCCGTGGTTCTGGTGGTTTTGTCCGACACAACAGCGGCAATGACTTGGAAAGAAGACGGCTCACTCGTGATGGGCAACCTCTTGAACGCCGCACACGCCAAAGGACTCGGCTCTTGCTGGATTCATCGAGCCAAAGAGGTTTTCGAGACTGAAGAAGGGAAAGCCATACTCCGCGACCTTGACATAGACGACACAAAATATGCCGGAATAGGAAACTGCATACTTGGCTATGTGAAAGGCGACTATCCGGAAGCAAGACCTCGTAAAGAAAACTATGTGTATTGGATTAAGTAACTAAATGGGATTTCTAATTATACTTGTGTTTCTTGTCTTCTGATTAATATGACGACGAAGTCTCATCGCCATTTAAAACAGTCTGTTCATTAACACTTTTTCAATTTTTATCTCATCACGCAAATACACTATATATGCTTTAATATCTTGATTACCATTCATTTGCATCAACGCTCCCATATAATTGCGCAGTTGGTTTTTATAATCCTCATGCTCCTCGCCGGTTTTGTAATCAATCAAAATGGTACCTTGAGGTGTCTCCGCAAATCTGTCGGGGCGTATGATTTTGCCGTCGCATGTATGGATATCCATCTCGTTTTTCACCACGGCATCATCAGCAAAGGCAGGTTTAAGTTCTGGAATATCAGTCACCTTACGGAATATCTCAAGTAATTTCCCGGCTTGTCCCTCATCGATTGTTCCGTCGTTCACATAAGGTCTCAAAGCCTTTTCCGCATCTTCAATTATACGGATTTTCGACAGAATCTGATGCACGAGCGAACCCCATTGCTCCGGCATAAACGAGCCTTTCTCTGCCCAAATCATTGTTGGATCAGGGTCAATTTTCAGCTTATCTTGCCAATCCAATGCTTTCGGCACCACATCGCCCGCTTTCAATTCCAATATTTTGCCCCCACCATTATTGACTTCCTTTTCTTTGACCGTCAATACTGTAGCATCAAATTCCCCATAATTATATGAAGTATGCTCATCGTTTTCCACTACTTCAAACTCATTGTTCTTAACGAAATAGTCATTAAACACATCATCGTTTCCAGTCTCGACATGTTGGATATCAATATTATTCGCAAAGAAATCGACAAAAAGATTATATCCGTCGGCAGGTCTTTTATCATTAGTGTACACGAACAGCATATTTTTCGCACGCGTCATTGCGACATACATAATGTCAAGTATGTCGAGTTGGGTTTTCCTTTCTTCTTCTTTTAAAAGATTCTCGTAAGTGGTTCCCGCGAGTTTATTTTTAGACAGTCCGAGCAAGAAGGCGTCGAGATACGGGACATCTTTGGTATCTGGATTATTGGCGCATTCTATCCACATCTCGCTTTGGGTCAAGCCGTGAGATGAAACGAGGTTGGTATCGGCGTATGGATACAAGACCACCTTAAATTCCAGGCCTTTGGCCTTATGTATCGTCATAATCTGAACACAATCGAGGTCACCGGTGATTTGCACCGCCAGTTTATCTTTCTTTTTCTCCCAAAATTCCAAAAAATCGCCGACACCGGCACTGTGACGGCACTGCCATTCATAGACAGTGTTCATGAAATACTGAAGAAACACATCGGAGACTATGTCGAAACCGTAGTTTTTGCATATCCGGGTGCATGTGTCAAATATGCCACCAGCCGGAGCCGCCTCCTTCAATATGTCCGTACTGACGAAAGATGTTTCGCCTCCATGTGTTTGATTATAAAAATATTCCACGGTCTTCCGTGTCACCATATTATTTTCGTCAATCATCAACGCCAATGTGTTGACAATCAACTGTATTTTATCAGATGTCTGCAACAAGACCGATTCCGCTGAAAGGACCTCTATATCGTTTTCAATCAGATAATTCGCTATATCAGCGCCATCGCCATTAGAGCGCACAAGAATTATAATATTCTTATAATCAACACCTTGCGCATGTAATTTTTTTATTTGCGAGAGCATCGAGGCCTTCACTTTTTCTTTGTATTCCGCTGTTTTCATCTCACCGTGAAACACCTCGACGGAAACGAAACCACCTTGCTTTTGGGGATTGTACCTTTGTTCAGCGTCATCATATACATCTGGGAAATCCAAGAAACGTTCTGCGAAACGGAAAAAGGTGTTATTAAATTTTATCACATTTTTCGATGAACGGTAGTTTGTTCCGAGCGACATTTTTTGCGCCGACCGCACAAGCTGTTTCTGGCAGCGCTCCCCAAAATCATTGTCAGGTTTATGGTAAATCATCGGAAGATTGATAATCTGTTCCACCTCACCGGAGCGAAAACGGTAAATCGACTGCTTTGCGTCGCCTACAATCATGTTCATGTTGCCCAAAGCGAGACTGTTCTCCATCAAAGGCAGGAAATTCTGCCATTGCAGCACTGATGTGTCCTGAAACTCGTCGATAAAATAATGTTTGTACCTCTCACCTATCCTCTCGTAAATAAACGGCACAGAGCAGTCACCCAGAATATCGGAAATACGTTTGTTGAACTCCGAAATATGCACTTGGGAGGTCTCTGCGATAGATTGACGCACAAGCCCGTATATATGGCTTCGCAGCACATACAGATACAAGTTTTTTTCAATAATTTCAAACACCAACTTCTTGGAATACAACGATTTATATTTGCCGATAGCATCTGCGTAAACACCTACAATCGTGTCATCGACAATCTTGATTTTAGCGTCATGCCAACGTTTATTGCCGTTCAGGATATTGTCAATCGTCGGGGTCGTGACCACGCTCCTGCCTTCCTGCATCTTCTTCTTCACCGATGGCAGACCGGTTTTCGCCTTGCCGTTATAATCCATGTCGGTAATGCCAAGCCGGTTCTCTTCCGATTCTATATCTTTGACAATCTGCGACAAAGCCTCGTCTAATCTCTCGTTTTCCGAATGAACGTATTTCTTGATTGTCTTGTATTTTTCTTCATCCAAGTCAGTCAAATTCTTATAGTTACCTTTGCGATAAGCGTCTTCCGACAGGAGTTTCTCCATATATTCGCCTATGAGTTTTTTCACATTCCACGATGTCTCCTCCGAAAGGTTAGCCTCAACAAACTCCGACAAAATTTTTGTAATGAAATTGTTTTTACCAATCTCATTTGAAAGACGTTGGATTATTTCATCAACGAGGTCGTCATTATCAAGGATCACACTATATCGGCCCGGCAGTTCCAACTCTCTTGCAAAGCTCCTTGACAATCGCTGCACAAAACTATCGATTGTACATACAGCGACATCGCCATAATTATGTAACATCTTGATATACAAGCGTTTCGCCCTACCACTCAACTCATCTTGCTCTATTCCGATGGTTGAAACGAGGTGGTCTCTCATTTGTTTAATATCTTTGTCTCCAGAGTTTTCGCTGATTCCCAAAAGGAACTTCAAAATCTTGGCTTTCATCTCGTTTGCCGCCTTGTTAGTAAATGTCACGGCTAAAATCTCGCGAAAAGCGTCTGCGTTGTCACATAGACACAATGTCAGGTATTCCCTCACGATAGTGAAGGTCTTGCCCGAACCGGCGGAGGCTTTATAAATTTTGAAAGGCTTATCTTGATGTTGGCTCATCGGTGTTTTTTTTCTTTTTGTTTTTCCTATGAATGTTGAAGACTTCACTCAAGCTATCAAAGCTTTGAGAATATGAGATACCCACACCTTGGGTAAAATCGGAGTAGTTTTCTATAGAATAATAATAGTAATTATTTTTGATATTCGTATGATTATACGCCTTGAGACTCAATCGTTTAGTCAGTCGGAAAGTTAAATCGACATCACCCACTATATTGTTGGCGTTGTCCACGTCAGTCTCGTTGCCCCGAATAACGCCGAAGTTACCTTCAACGATGAGACGGTCGTCGAAAAGCTGTGTTGAAAGCGCCACCTCAAGTTCTTCGTTGGTGAGATTATCGTTAGGCGTGTAATTGATACCAATGTCGAAGTCTTTTGAAATCTGCGAGAGCCAGTTGCTCAGTTGACTTGTAATAACGCTATAGCCGGCGGTTGTGCCAAAACGCGCGATATTGTTGCCCGCCGTGTAAGAGAACGAGCCAAGCACCATCAGAGAGAACACTTGTTGCGCCATCACTGCCTGATTTGTGGTGTCGATGACTGAATAAACCAGGCTTCGTATGTCTTCCAAGGCGTTAGGCAGCTCTATTCCGAATGTTATCGTCGGGTTCATCAACTTGTCGGACAGCCTGATGATACAATCGACATTGATATTGTTTGTTATCGCTGTTGAATCGACGAGCGGTGTTCCCAATGACGTCAGCGATGATTTCGTCCTGTAAACGCCCACGACATCGATGTCAGCATCTGCGGGGTCGCCTGTCCATCGCAGAGTGCCTCCTTGACGCAATGTGAACAGACGCTTCACCATCTGCAGTGTGAAATTGAACGAACCACTTGTGATATAATAATCGCCTCGCAACTCAAAATCGTTGGAGTTCAAGCCTATATTGATATTCCCTGAACCTCGGGCATTGATATTTCCCATATTTTGTGGCAAATAGATATTGACAGCGGCATCGGAGTTGACCGCCGCGTCGAGGTTCATGGTGAATTTTCTTTTCTTTTTCACGATATCATTGACGACTTTCTCCTCCACCGTATCTGTCTCCTGGGTGTTCTGGACGAAAACGACGAAATTGTTTTCCACTGATGAGGTTCCGGAAAGCGGCACATCAATTTCAGTGCCCTTCTTTGTCACTGCATCGATAGTCATCACGACATCATCAACAGGGCCCTTTATCTTCACCGTGCCGTCGGAAACGGCAGTGCCATAAAAGCCTTCCGCTTTCTCATGCGGAATGTCAAATGCGAGAAAATCACTGCATTGTATAGTTAAGTCGAAATTGATATCTTTCAGATAATTATGATTTATCGAGCCGTTCAGCAACGCCTTGTTACCTAAAGTATCATTGATAACGACATCATTGAAAATTATCTTGTTCTTCGCAAATGCGACAGTATCACTGAAAGTGTAGTATGTATTCAAATAATTCACTTTACAGGCTGCATTTGAAAATTTGACTTTTCCAATAATTTCAGGAGCATCAACGGAGCCTCTGACCTTTAGATTTCCATTGGCGTAACCGCCCGTCCGGCTGACCACGTCTCTGATAAACGGCGACATGGTTTCAAGTTTGAAATCATCGAAAAGCATGTCGAATTTAAGATTATCGACCTTTTTATTTGGATAATAAAAGCCAACGACACCGACAGTCTTATGATTTTCGTCACCCAAATGTTGATTATAAACCTCCATATTCAAGAAAATCGACTCGCTGGGCTCATACCATTTTGTATTCAGAAACACGTCGCCAACCGCCTGACCGTTGATATATAACCGCCTCAAATCAATATCCGAGGCGAAAGAGAGATTTTCGCTCAAACCCGAGATACCGACAAATCCGTTGAGAAGACCGTCGAAATCAAGATTATTGCCCGACGTGATGAAATCAAAGTCGGAAACATCGACATTATCAAATTCAACGAACAATGAATCCGAATCATATTTGGGATAAACACCGTGAATCGCGATTTTCTGACTTTGAGTATATAGGTCGAAATCATTAAGATATGCTTTTTTATCCCTGAAATCGAGGTTGCAATCTGGATTTATATGCCAAATCGTGTCGTTTATCCTAATAAAATCCGATTTTATCGAGAACACGCCTCCCGACTGCTCATGAGGTGTGAAAACCGATTTGATATGCGCCTTGTTATGGTCTTTTTCCGAATCATCATCCCATTGCAGGTCGATATCAATCCTATCGTTGCCGAATCTGCCCGAAAGCACGATATTCTCAAGGTTTATCCGATCAGAATTGGCGCTTGTGGAATCTCTGAAAATTATATCTTCAAGAGAAATCACAGAGACAAACTCATCGAACTTGGCGTTGTTTCTGATTTCTATATTCTTGAAAATCATGCCATTAAACACTATTTCAGGCGAATCTATCGTGGAGCCGTGATAAGAATAGCCGTCGGTGTACGATGCATTGATGGTAGTGCCGCCGCTAACATACAGAGATGGCGCGAACAGTTTTGACAGAGTACGCGTATCTTTCAAATTCATCGAGAGGGAAAACTCCTGCTTGTCATCGTCAGGCTTGGTATCGTCGAACCATTTCGGCATATTCACATATCTCTTCGCCGTGTTTTTCATAGCGTTGACAAACGTCTTGGCATTCACGATGCCAGTCCCGTAAAAATCAAAGAAATCACAGTTTATAGTGACATCTTTGATGCCGCTCGACTCGGTGACGGTAGCGCCGAAGTTGTCCATCAGATATTCTTCTCCATTGAAATATCTCGTTTTTTTGACATCTACCCTTCCTATGAGATTATCAATATCGTCGCCACTGAACTCCGCATTGATATTCGAGGAGATATGCATTATGGAGTCATTATCAAGGAAATTAAGCTTGACTAAATCAGCGTCGTTTATGTCGGCGATGATATTATAGCTCAAACGCTCGCCATGAAAATCAACAATCGACGACAAATCGAGGTCAAGATAAGGGTGCCTGACATCAGTCATCGTTATAAACCGTTGATTTTCAAAGTCTCCATGAATATTCAAATCATTAAACTCATTGCCGTTCAGCACCAAGGAGCTGAAGAATAAATCCGCCTCAAAGTCAATATCTTTCAGTTCAAGGCCGCGACCATTCATATCAAAATCAAAAGATGCCTCGCCCAAATAATCCGATGCCAACAATGTGTTGAGTTTCAATCCTTGGGCGTCAATATCAAACGAATAAGACGGGGCCTCGCCTGTATTGAGATAAGCGCCCACGTTGATATCGCCCACTTCAGTGAATAGACTGAACTGCGTCTTGAAATTTTTAGCATATCCCTGATAACAACCCGACAATGTATAAGTTTCAACACACTCGAACATTTCCGGGACCGGAACGGTACCGTGTTCTATTGGAATGTAGAAATTCCTTGTATCGTTGTATGAAGATACCATACCATTGATTGTCACATCGATGTAAGAGCCAAAGAAATCAGGCAGTCCGGCGAATGAGACATCAGCCTCTATATGTGATTCTTCACCGAAGTTCGCCACGAAATCGCTCACCTTAAAATCACTGACAGTACCTTCATAATATGCTGTAAAGTCAAACTTATCGGGCATTTTGTCCAAAATCCATGAAAAATATTTGAGGTCGCTCAGTTTCACAGTGGAGGGTCTTACATCACCGATAATTTTGACAGAATCGATAAAATTATAATATGCGCTTGAATTATTGTATTCGAAACGCAGGTCGAGGTTGGCGCGCGAGTCACCGGTTTCAAGAAGCAGATTTTTAACATCAAGGCTTTTTTCGCAAAACAACACGTCGCCCTTTGCCTCTTTTAAAACCAGTCCGCATTTGTCGACGCCTCTCAACGAATGGACGAGTCCGAGGACAGTGTCGCCTCTTATTTCAAGATTGCTGAAAACGCCATAGATGCTGTCGATATCGAGATGGGCGTAGTCCATGGTTAGTTTTTCAGGTTTGTCTTTGTTCTGGTTCCAGAATATGAAATGACCGTTGTCGAGTTTCAGTTTCTCCACCTCCAAATGGAACCTCGACCCGTTTTTATCATTCATCTTGCTTTTTTCTCCACCCAGTTGATTCAAAATCTCCTTGACATTCAGTTTTTCATCATTTTCATATTTCACGACGCGTCCCAGCACGTCTTTAAAAAATATCTCTTTGACAACGATATTGCCGAACAAAATCATCGGGCTGATTTTTGCATCTATCCGACCTATTTGAAACATGGGATAGCCGTTCAAGTCGTCAAACACCAGATCTTCTATGCACAGTCCGAGGTTCTCGGTAATATAGAAGGTTCGTATTTTAACGTCGGTTTGGAGTTTTTCCGACAATTTGCCGGCGAAAGAGCGCGCGACCATACTCTGCACGGTGATGTCACGGAAAGCCGCCACGAGGCTTGCCATGAGAGCAAAAATTATCATGATGATAATTAAAATGCCGTGTATAATATTCTTTTTTGTACCTTTGCGCATTCTTTTATAGCTATGAACGAATACATTTTAGCCATCGAATCATCGTGCGACGACACGTCCGCGGCAGTCCTCCGAGGCACGACAGTCTTGTCGAATGTCATTGCTAATCAAGAGGTTCATCGCCAGTACGGGGGTGTCATACCCGAGCTTGCATCACGTGCTCACCAGCAGAACATCATACCTGTTGTTGACGCTGCAATCAAGCAAGCAAATATACAAAAAAATCAAATATGCGCAATAGCTTTTACACGCGGTCCGGGACTTTTAGGTTCTTTACTCGTAGGCACTTCATTTTCAAAGGCTTTTGCCCTTGCCATGAACATTCCGATGATAGAAATCAATCATACCAACGGTCATGTTTTGGCTCTTTTCGCCCAGGAGCCTGACGCTCCCACGCCAGTGCCTCGATTTCCATTTCTATGTCTCACGGTGTCGGGAGGTCACACACAGATCATGAAGGTGAACGATTATTTCGACCTTGAGATTTTAGGCAAGACCATCGACGACGCGGCTGGAGAGGCTTTCGACAAGACTGCTAAAATCATGGGACTCGGCTATCCAGGAGGTCCGATTATCAACAAGTTGGCGAAAGAAGGCAATCCAGACGCATTCCATTTCAGCAAGCCGCATATCCCCGGCTATGATTATAGTTTCAGCGGACTCAAGACGAGTTTTTTGTATTTCTTGAGAGACAAACTCAAGGAAAACGGGAATTTCATTGAAGAAAACAAGGCTGATTTGTGCGCTTCGATACAGAAAGACATCATCGACACTTTGATGAAGAAACTCATCAAGGCGGCGAGAGACACTGGCATCAAACAGGTGGCAATAGCAGGTGGAGTGTCGGCGAATACCGGTCTTCAGGACGCAATGCGAGCCGCCGGAGAGAAATATCATTGGAACGTGTTCATTCCGAAGTTCAAATTCAGCACCGACAACGCCGCCATGATTGGAGTGGCTGGGTACCTGAAATATTTAAGAAAAGAATTTGGCAGTCAAGACATGACCCCGTATGCACGCACCGTCATTTCGAGCGAAGCGAAGTAAAGTCGAGAAATCTCCGGCATTGGGGTTTTCTCCGAAGATTCCTCCACTTCGCTTCAGTCAAAATGATGATATTAAAATCAAACAACTATGAATTGGGAACAACTACTTTCACCGAAGCGCGAGGCTCGAGCACAAAGTGTAGCCGACATCAGGAACGAGTTCCAGAGAGATTACGACCGTATTATCTTCTCCAACATATTTCACCGTCTTCAGAACAAGACACAGGTTTTTCCTTTGCCTGGCAGCAAGCTTGTGCATAACCGGCTGACGCACAGTCTCGAAGTGGCCAGCGTAGGACGCTCGATAGCCCGCAAGGTGTCGAAATTTCTCATTGACAGATACGGTTCCGAGTTTCATGATGTCATATACGACATCGACACCATTGTCTCCACGGCTTGTCTCGCCCACGACCTTGGCAATCCTCCTTTCGGACATTCCGGAGAGGAGACGATTAGCAGTTATTTCAAGTATGGCGAAGGCAAATCTCTCGAAAGTCAAATCCCTGAAGAGCAGTGGACGGACCTCGTCGCTTTCGAGGGCAACGCCAATGCCTTTCGGCAGCTCACGCACCAGTTCGCGGGTCGTCGCGAAGGAGGTTTGTCACTGACATACGCCTCGTTGGCGACACTGATAAAATACCCCTATCCTTCATTTGGCAAAGGCGACCGCAAAAAATACAATGTCTTCAACAGTGAAATAGAGCAGTTTGAAAAAGTGATGGACGGCTGCGGAATACCTCGCATCGACAAAGAGAGACCGATTTATGCACGTCATCCGCTGTCATATATGATGGAAGCCGCCGACGACATCTGCTATCTCATCTTGGACATGGAAGACGCACATAAACGCGGCATCATACAGACCATCGATATTGACAGACATTTCACGGCGTTCTTCGACACGAGCAAATCCGAAGAGGCTTGGTTCTTCGAGCGTCGTCGGCATATCTTCGAGACCGTCACCGACGCCAACGAGAGAATGGCGTTTCTGCGCGCGACGGTCATAAACAAACTCGTCGATTGCGTATCGAGGGTGTTTATCGAAAACTACGACGACATCATGGCTGGCATATTCCAGAAGAGCCTTATCTCGCACCTGCCGAAACAAGAGAAAGACGCTCTCGATGAATGCAGAAACTTCTCCATACCAAACATCTACAAAAATCCCTCGGTGGTACAGATTGAAGTCACCGGTTACAACATCATCGGCAACCTGATGCACGAGTTCATGGACGCGATAATGCATCCCGACAGCGGGTATCATAAACGTCTCATGTCGATTATTCCTCATCAGTTTAAGACAAAAAAAGACGACATGTATTCGAAAACACAAGTCGTCCTTGACTATATCTCAAACATGACTGACCTTTACGCGGTGCAGTTATACAAAGATTTGAGAGGGATAGAATAAATATTTCATTTTACTTTTCCTATATTATAGAGGACGAAGGCATAGATATCGGCTTGTTCCTCAATGACTTTCGCCATCGGTTTACCGGCGCCGTGGCCCGCCTTGCTATCAATGCGTATTATCTTAGGTTCGTCGCCGGTCCGAGCCGCCTGCAATGCCGCCGTGTATTTGAAAGAATGCGCCGGCACGACGCGGTCGTCATGGTCGGCTGTAGTCACCATGATGGCCGGATAACGCACGTCGGAACCGCTTTTGATGGTATGCAGCGGAGAGTAGGCATACAAAGCATCGAACATCTCCTTGCTGTCGGCGCTTGTGCCATAGTCGCTGGCCCAGTTCCAACCGATGGTGAACAAATGATAACGCAACATATCCATCACACCGACTTGAGGCACAGCCACTCGGAACAAGTCTGGACGCTGATTGACGCAGGCGCCCACAAGCAATCCGCCGTTGGAGCCGCCATTGATGGCAAGATAGTCGGGCGAGGTGTATTTGTTGTCAACAAGATACTCGGCCGCCGCGATGAAATCGTCAAACACATTCTGCTTCTGCAACTTGGTTCCTGCAAGATGCCACTCCTCTCCATATTCATTGCCGCCGCGCAGGTTCGCCATCGCATAAACACCGCCCGTCTCAAGGAAAGGGATGCGCATCACAGAAAATCCGGGGTTTAAAGTGATGTTGAAACCTCCGTAACCATATAACAAGGCAGGATTTTTGCCGTCTTTCTTCAAATCTTTCCTATAAGTCAGGAACATAGGGACGCGAGTGCCGTCTTTGCTGTTGTAAAACACCTGCTCCGTAACGTAGTCTTCCGGGTTGAAATCGACTTTCGGCGCATTGAACACTTCCGACTTATTCGATTCGATGTCATATCTGTAAATCGTTGTCGGGAAAGTGAACGAGGTGAAAGCGTAGAAAATCTCCGGTTCCTCGTAACGGCTCACGATACTTGTCGCGCCGAAAGTCGGAAACTGAATCTCCCGCGTCAAAGTGCCGTCCAAATCATAGACATAAGCGTGGTTCGAGGCGTCTTTGTCGTAAGTCACAATCATCTTTCCAGCACCCATCTGTGCCGAAACCATCACGTTTTCCGACTCGGGAAGCAGCACCTGCCAATTGTCAATAGACACTTTATTCAAGTCATCGACATCAACCACGCAAATCTGGCCTTTGGGCGCATCGTAGTTGGTCATGACATATAATTTCCCATCAATGATATCGATTGGATTGTACTGATAGTTCATATCGTATGCAATCTGTACAAATTTGCCGTTTTTGTCATTCAAGTCACGAATCCACAAGGTCGAGCCGGCTCCCTGCCCACTCTCGAACAAGAACATATAACGCTCGTCCTCATCAACGCTCACTTGGTGGAAATAACGCGGACTGTCGGGGTTTTCATAGAACAGTTTGTCATTATCCTGCGAATCGCCGAGTTTATGATAGTAAATCTTATGATTTTCATTGACATTCGAAAATTCCTTACCTGCCAGAGGTTTGTCGTAAGCGGCATAGAAGAATCCGTCTTTATACCACTCGGCACCGGTGAATTTCGCCCATTCGATATGGTCTGGCAGCAGTTCTTTGGTCTCCACGTCCTTCACATAAATCTCGACCCAGTCGGAACCGCTGCGCTGAATAGTGTAAGCGAGATACTTGCCGTCGTGCGAGAGGCTCATTCCGCCAAGGGAGACAGTTCCGTCGTCCGAGAGCTTATTCGGGTCTAAAAGAACCTCGACCTCACCGGTCTCGACGTCTTTCATGTAATAAACACTCTGATTCTGCAAGCCGTCGTTTTTGCTGTAAAAATATTTTCCAAAACGTTTCGACGGCACGCCATAACGTTCATAATCAGCGATTTGCGTCAGCCTCTCTTTGATTTTCGCCCTCAACGGGATATGGCTTAAATAATCGTCGGTCAAGGTGCGCTGTGCATCCACCCAGGCCAGGGTGGCCGCCGAGGTGTCGTTCTCAAGCCAACGATACGGGTCAGCGACTTTTGTCCCAAAATAATCGTCCACGACGCTCTCGTCGCGTTCTGTTTTCGGATACTCCTTAATCTTATAACGAGTATCGCACGCAGATAACATTACCATGCCTCCAATGATTAATAACGATGTTTTTAGCACTTTCATATTTTCATTATTTTTTTTAACTTGTTGTTTTTGTGTGAAATAGACAAAAATAGTTGGTAAAACCGACAGGTTCTGTCGCACCGAATACATTTCCAGTCAATGGTTATCGGCGGAACGCACGGTCTGTTTTCATGCGTAATAACACTGTCAACAGTTAACTATCAACTATATTAGCGTTTTCCTTTCATTATCTCCACGAATGGGTTGTAATAATTCTCACCTTTATGGGTAACGCCTTCAAGACCTTTACCGCCGTTCTTCGGACGTTTCACATCACCGAAGATACCTTTTTCAAGAGCGGAGAACAAGCCTTCTTTCACGATTTCCTCAAGAAGCGCTATAGTATTGTTTAGCACTAACTTGGCGCGTTCACTACAGATACCGCCTTCACGGAATTGCAGTTCCTCGCCTATGCTGCGCATGTTGTTAAAGATGTATTTTGCGTTCTCGATAGAAAGGAAACGGTCGCTCATGAACGGGGTGTGGATAGCTTCTGTCGGCATACCGAGCAACTGTATTCCCTGATGTGTCCAGATACCTATCATGTTAAACAAAGCGTCCTGGATATGACCGCGGAAGATGTTGCCTGTCATGAACTTTGTAGGAGGCATATATTTCAATGTCGCCTTCGGGAAGATTTCACGTGTCATTTGAGCCTGTGCGAGCTCGAGAAGGAATCCGTCTTCAAGCATCGGGTCCATCTCGAAAGCGTGTCCGAGTCCCATTTGTTCTTCTTTCAAACCTGCAGAGAAAGCAAGTTGTTCGTTGATGAGGTCAGAGGCGAGAACTGTGTGTGCAGCCTCGACAGCGTCGGCTGTTGTAAGATAGTTGTCCTCACCGGTGTTTATGATGACACCGGCGAATCCGTTGATGATACGGCTCATGTATTGGTCTATCAAGGTGCGCTGCATGTTGATGTCGCGGAACAAGATACCGTAGAGAGCGTCGTTCAGCATCACGTCGAGGCCCTCGAAAGCACCCATGACAGCGATTTCCGGCATACACAGTCCCGAGCAGTAGTTGCATAAGCGAATGTAACGGCCGAGTTCCTCGCCAACCTCGTCCAATGCCTTGCGCATGATGCGGAAGTTCTCTTGTGTAGCGAACGTGCCGCCGAAACCCTCTGTTGTCGCGCCGTAAGGCACATAGTCGAGCAGGCTCTGTCCGGTGGTACGAATCACCGCGATAACATCTGCTCCCTGACGAGCGCCGGCTTGTGCCTGCACCACGTCTTCGTAGATATTACCTGTTGCCACAATGATATAAAGATATGGCTTCGGACCCTCGCCAATGGTGTTCAGATAATTGTCGCGGCGGTCGTGGCGAGCGCGAATCCTGTTCACGTTCTCGTCAACGACAGGCTGCAACGTGTCGGCAATCTTCTTGGCGTCGCGTGTCACCACCTTGGTGATGTCGAGCTTGCCGGCGGCCACCTGTTCGGCAATCTGCTGCGGCTTCAAGCCGGTCTGTATCATCGCATTGGCGATGAAGAACAGCACGCCCTCGCTCAACACGCCTTTTTCCTTCAATGTATCGACCACCACGTTTGGCAGCGGCACTTGGTTCTCGTCCACGCCGTCGATACCCATCAAACGGCTCAAAGTACGCTCAACAGCGACAGTGGTGTACTGTTCAACGAACTCCTGCACCTGGTCGGCAATCTTCTTCGCCAGTCCCCTTGCATACTCAACTTTCGTAAAATCAAGTCCTAATTTGCTTGTCATAGTATATCAAATTTAATTATTTTTATTTTCTAAAATATTCTTAATTTCTTCTATCTCTTTTTTAAATTGTTCTTCCGTCGGCAAATATAAAGTATATTGCGTCGCCATTATCGTGGAGTTGTTTTCCGGCAAAGACATTTTAACAACGGTATCGTTTTTGTTCGTACAAAGAAGAATACCTATTGTGGCATTTTCATCAGACAACTTTTCAATTCGGTCATAATAATTTACGTACATCTGCAACTGCCCAATATCCTGATGCGTCAACTTTCCGGTTTTCAACTCTATCAAGACAAAACAACGCAACAGCCTGTTATAAAAGACCAAATCAATAAAAAACTCGTCGTCTTCTATCAAAATCCTTTTCTGTCGGGCCACAAATGCAAAGCCGTTGCCCATTTCAAGCATAAACTTCTGCAGATGTCCTATCAATGCCGATTCCAAATCGGTCTCATAATAATGGGCGTGTTTCTCCAAACCCAAAAACTCAAGAAACATCGGGTCTTTTATAACCTCTGTCGGACTTTGTGGGATACGTTGTTTTCGTGCAACAGCCAAAACGCTTTCCTTATCATTGCTCAACAAAAGTCTTTCATACAACAAAGAATTAATTTGTCGTTCAAGCTCTCGTTTTGTCCAACAATTGTTTACAGATTCCAATTGATAGTATTCACGTTTTGCTGCATCGGGTATGGCAATTAGTAACTTATAGTGAGACCAGTTCAATTGCGAACACACCGTATTCGCAATTGGATATGTACGATAAAACTGACGACTCAATTCAAGTTGTCTTTTGCTAAATCCACTTCCATATTCAGGTTCCAAATCTTTAGCAAGGTTCACAATTAAATAAGTTCCATAATCGGCCCTGTCCTTTCCCTGCTGCTCCTCTTCAAAAATTCGTCTCCCGATATTCCAATACATCTGCACACGACAAAAATCGACACTGCGCACAGCATTGTTACGGGCCTCGTCAATTATCTGCCGAACCTCCGTAACAAACACGGCAGACTGCGCATTAACCGCAACCGGATTATTTACTTTGCTCAATATGTATTTGGGGTCTGACATTTTACTCTATATATCATTTATTAAACCTCCCAAATTATTTTAACCAACTCATATAAAAGCCTATTTCTCTGTTCTAGTGCTGTACTGTCAAATACTTGAATAGGAGAAAATGAATTACCACATTTAGTTTTCAAATTATTATTAAAATCATCGAAATCTTTATTTTTATGATAAAAATCAATATAGTATGTCCTGTTTTTTAAACATGTTTCAACAGTTTGTTTTTCTGGTGATATTGTTTCTGCCATATTATTTTAATTTTCTATTATTTCCTTTGCTTTTGTAATCCACTCATCATCAATTCCCAAGCTTTCCGCGATATTCAGAGCCTCATGCGGTGCCTGTCCATCTTTGACTTCAACAAGTTCGTAGTTCATCGAGCCGTTTTCAAAACCTTTAACTCTTAAGCGTCTTGAGTCGGTCGGCTCTATATCGTAATGCGTTGTCATGACGAGGCTCACATTCGGAACCTCAAGCACCTTCACCAGTGCCGCAACCAATGCCGTTCCTTCCTTCGGGTTGGTGGTTCTTGCCGGCTCGTCAATCAACGCCAAAATTTTTCGTTTTCCACGCGATGCCTTGATAACAGCATCAATGTTTTTCATCTCCGCCGCGAACGACGACAGTCCTTTCTCTATCGACTGCTCATCGCCAATGCAGAAATAGATTTCATCTTTCAAATCAATCTCGGCTTTTGCCGCAGGTATGCCAAATCCGAATTGAAACAGGTATTGGCACAAAGTCAATGTTTTCAAAACCACTGTTTTGCCACCCATATTGGCGCCCGTAATCAATGTCGGCTTGTTCCAAAAAGCGATATCCACCGGCTGAAAAGTGCGGTTGCGCTGCTCAAGTGCTTCTTTCACTTCCGGATTGAACAAGCTCTCGTATTCCGTCTCACCATCTTCTGAAATGGTCGGGAAGCAGAGGTCGTATTTTATCATCTGATACGCTTTGGCGAGATTCAAGTCGATGAATGCCAACGCATTCTGCGCTGCTTCAAGGTCATAGGCATATTTAGAGAGCTGCATCGACAGTCTGGCTCGTATCTCGTCTTCGATGGCTGTCGCCTCGTTGAACAACGCCTCGTCGAAGTCGTCTTGCACCTTCATCTTTCCGCGCAGCTCCGACAACCGCTCCGAATAGGAGTCGTAAATATAAAACGACGCTATCTTCATTCCATCGGGGTCGAGAATATCCACGACTTCTTCCAAATCAGGGATAAAAACATTGTCGCCAAGCTGCAACTTATTCATTACCAACTGAATATCACCAGCAAGCATGGCTAAATGCTTCACCTCGAAAAGTTCTATGTCATCTAAAACATATTTGTTTTTCAGGTGGTTTATCGTACCTTGAATTTCTTTCAGATTACAGAGTTTGAACTGTAGGTTGTCAATCTGGCTTTGGTTCTCTTTTTGATTTACAACATCATAAAAACGCTTGAGAATCACATAGTTGTTTTCAATAATACGTTCATTTTTCATCATTTCCGTATCAAGCAGAAGACGCCTCGAATAACCCGAATGTGTATCCAAGTTATCAAGCATGAATTTAAGACCGCAAGGTTGCTCTATGAGTTGTTTCAGTCGCATTTCTTTAAATCATAAACCGGAAGGTTAATAACTTCCGACATTGTTTCACATAGTTTGTCAGAGTCGAGCACCATGCCGTTGGGTGCCGTCGGGTTCACCGTTACCGCGATGAGTTTGCTTTTTTGCATCACCCGGATTCGTCCGCCGCCTCTCACAAACGCCTTATATAACATAGGTGTAATGAAAATTTTCGTAAAATCAGCAACCACTATCTCCGTCTCCTTGAAAATTTTCTTGGTTCGGATATGTTCTATGAATCCGTCGGTGAGCGCGCCGCTCAAGTAAAGTGTCTTGCAATGCTCTATGCCGTCGGTGCTAATTTTTGTCGATAACGAAGATGTCACTTTCAAATCATGAAGTTCATTATTATCGTCAACAGCCCAAACGCCTGCATGTATGTCATTGAATCTCTTTATATTATCTTCAGATGTCAAATCAAGATTTATCATATCCACAACGAATGCCGTCTTTTGCACCAAGGTATTCAGATTCGCCGAATATGCCGCCCCCGTTGACAATATCATCGATTCGCTTGTTGCCGGCGACGCCAAACTCATTCGCGACAATGCTCCGTCAATCAATATCAAATCAACATTAAATCTCCGCATCGAGGTCATCCAGCGTCTCAATCCAAAGTTTGACGACGGCCCCGAAAGCATAATTTTACCTTTTGTCAGAGCCTTGGCCGTGACAATTCTTCCCAATGAGGTGTTCTCGTCGCTCACATCAACAAGTTCCGAGACCAATCTTCTTTGAAGATAATGTTTCTCGCTTGTTCCGAAATACGTACCCTCTCGTAATGTTATCTCGGGTTTGGCCGTCCTGGTCACCTGGTCGGTCGTCTCGCCGTCTATACCTATGGAACTCACCGCAATACACATCCTATCGAGGGGCAGGTGACTCAACACATAGTTCAGACTCACCGTCTTGCCTGTGTTTTTCTCCAGCCCCACGATAGAACAGCTTCTGTATTTGACAAGTTCCTCTATAAAAGGCATAACTTATTGAGTGTCATTTATATCAGCGTTATTTTTATTCTTTTTCCTGAAGAACAGCAGATAAAAAGCATAGCATAATATCGCTACGAGTACTGTTTCCACCAAACTCAAGAAAAGATTAGTCAGCCAGGTAAACATGAATAAATTCGGTTGTGTCTTGTAAACAAACGACATTAATATGTTTACCATCCAAACAACAAGCATCAAAACCAAGATGATTTTCCAGTTTGACACTTTCTGATAATTTTTATCGCTCATACAGTTATTTTTTTTACTTGTTATTTTTCTGTCTTTCATGACGATAGAGATGAGCAGGTTCAATGTTCATCTTTTCGCCTTCGAGCAATGTGATTACACCGTCAACAGGTTTATTTCTGTCAACCTTTTCCACTCTTTCCGCCTCGAGTCTCTTCTTAAGAGCCTGGCATTCAGGGCAGTTGCATTCGCTGTGATATTCCACTGGCTCGGTATATGTTGTAATGACACCCTCGAAGTTGCGCAGCACCACTCTGCCGGGTGACTGTGAGATGACGTACTGTGGCATGACCGGGGTCTTGCCGCCACCGCCAGGAGCATCGACGACAAATGTCGGGACGCAGAATCCCGATGTGTGACCGCGCAAGCCTTCGATAATCTCGATACCTTTAGACACTGGTGTCCTGAAGTGCTCCAAACCCATTGAAAGGTCACACTGATAAATATAATAAGGTCTCACTCGCATCTTCACAAGGTCATGGACGAGCTGACGCATCACAAACACGCAGTCGTTGACACCACGGAGCAACACGCTCTGGTTTCCTAATGGAATACCGGCGTTGGCGAGTCTCTCGCAAGCCGCGAATGACTCCGGTGTCACCTCATTCGGGTGGTTGAAATGTGTGTTTATCCAGACTGGATGATATTTCTTAAGCATATCGCAGAGTTCTGGTGTGATACGCTGCGGGCAGACCACAGGTGTACGTGTTCCCAAGCGTACTATCTCGACATGTTTAATCTGACGAAGACGACCTATTATGTATTCCAACTTGTTGTCGCTCACCATCAAAGCGTCGCCGCCCGACAGCAATACGTCGCGGACACATTCTGTCTTCTCGATATATTCCAATGCTTTCTCGATTCTGTCGGCAGGCGACTCGTCGTCCTTCTGGCCTGCGAAACGGCGGCGCGTGCAGTGACGGCAATACATCGAGCACATATCGGTGATGAGGAAAAGCACTCTGTCAGGATAACGATGTGTTAAACCTGGCACCGGTGAATCCTCGTCCTCATGCAGCGGGTCGAGCAAGTCGGCACGCGCGATATGTGTCTCGGCAGCCGTTGGAATGCACTGATGACGCACCGGGTCGTTCGGGTCGTCCGGATTGATGAGACTTAAATAATAAGGAGTTATGGCCATACGCAGAGTTGAAAGTGTCTTTTTCACGCCTTCCTCCTCGGCTTCGGTCAGTTTCACATATTTCTTCAAGTCCTCAAGGGTCTCGATACGGTTCTTGACCTGCCATTTCCAATCGTTCCACTGCTCGTCAGTGACGTTTGGAAACATTATTTTTCTTCTTGATTCTCCCATATTTGTTAGTTTTTAGATATTAGCCATTAACCATTAGCCATTTGAAACTCGTTTGAGAAAAACCTAATGATTAATTGTTAACGGCTAATGGCTAATTAAGCATATAATTCCTCAAAAATCTTACGTAGTTTCGGGCTTTCGCGAAGTTCCTGAAGTGTAAATTCAGCGTGACCTTTGGTGTAGCCGTTACCCATAATCATGTTGACGTCCGAGCCGATGCCTTCAGCGCCCAGAGAAGCTTTTGTGAAGCTTGTAGCCATTGAGAAGAAATATACGATGCCGTCGTCTTTTGTGCAGAGCACCGCTGTCATTTCTTGATCCGGCACGTTGACGCAGTTGATTGTGACATCAGCCATCTTACCATTTGTGAGTTTCTCGACGAGTTCATAAACCTGAACCGGTGTCATACCTGCGGCGCTCTCCACGATGTCGCAGAAGCCGAGGTCCTTAATACGTTGTGTTGACTTGGGGCTGTTGGCGATACCGATGACTGTGCCTGTCACACCGACGCGTTTCTTTGCCTCGTAGGCACAGAGCATACCCGACTTGCCTCCGGCGCCGAGGATTACGACTGTCTGACCATATTGGCAGAGTTTTGCTGTCTGTGCAGGAGCGCCGGCGACGTCTAATGCCGACAATGCGAGTTTTTCCGGCATGTCGGTCGGAATCTTCGCATAGATACCGCTTTCAAACAAGATGGCCTTACCTTTGATGTCAACTTGGTCAACGTCTGGACGAATCGCCAAAATCTCATCGATACGAAGCGGTGTCAGCGACAATGAAACCAGTGTCGCGATGCGGTCGCCCTCCTGGAGATTGATTTTGCCTTTCAAAGCGTCGCCAATCTTCTCTACTTTACCGAGAAGCATACCGCCTGAACCTGTTCTGCGGTTACGGTGCTTACCTTGCAACTCAACGTTGAGAAACATCTCTTTTTTCACCTCTTCCATAATCTTATCCTCTGATGCGCCGGGACCTGCCTGCTGTTTCGCATAGTTATGGATGTCCGTGAATGATGCAGAGTCGATATTCAAAGTCTGAACATCGATTAAAATCTCGTTGTCCCAAATCTCGTCCATATTGTTGTCGAGTTTGTTAGCTGGTTGTGGAAGAACGCCTTGTGGTTCAATCACGCGGTGCGTACCGTATTTATTTCCGTGTTTTTGCATTTTATTTAATTTTTAATTGTTTAATTTCACAAAATTATAATTTCATAAGTTTCAAACTATTTTCTTGGTTTCAGTCCAAGGATTTCTCTCGCTTCGTCCGATGTGGCGACAGGACGGCCGAGTTCTTTTGCCAATCTCACCACTTTCTCAACGAGTTCGCCGTTTGATTTTGCCAGAACGCCTTTTGACAGATAGAGGTTGTCCTCGAATCCGACACGCACGTTGCCGCCCATGGCTATTGCCGCCGCCGCCATTGGGAAGGCGTTGCGTCCGACACCTGTCACCGTCCATGTCGAGCCGGCAGGAATGCCGTTGACGAGCCAACAGAGGTTTGCCACTGTCGCCGGTGTGCAGCCGGGAACTCCGAGCACGAAGTTAAACTGCATCGGCGCTCCGGGGACTTCGCCCTTGCGAGCCATGGTCAAAATGGTGTCGAGATGCCCCATCTCGAAGCACTCGTATTCAGGCTTGATGCCGCGTTCAATCATGCGTTTGCCAAAAGCGCGCATCGTCGGCATGGTGTTATCGAAAATTTCATCGCCGAAATTGCATGTCCCGCAGTCGAGGGTCGCCATTTCCGGACAAGGGTTTGTGTCGGTTGACTGAAGACGCTCGTCTGGTGTCATGCCGACAGCCCCACCTGTAGAAGGGATCAATATCACGTCCGGGCAAACCTTTAAGATAGCCTCTTCGCATTCCTGGAAACGAGCACGGTCTTGTGTGGGCGTGCCGTCGTCACGGCGGACGTGAAGGTGGACGATGGCTGCGCCGGCATCAACCGCCGATTTGGCCTCGCGCACGATTTCCTCAACGGTGTAAGGCACATTTGGATTCTGTTCTTTTGTTACTTCCGCGCCGCAGATAGCGGCTGTGATTATCAATTTATCCATGTTTCAAAATTTTAACGTTGAATTCTCTGGCATTCTTTTTTAACAACACATGTGCCGCTTGCGCGCGCGACGACGATGGGCTCCGTCAACACGTCGGCTGCCGAGTCGTTGATGTCTGGACGAGGGACAATGACCTTACGCGCCACAAACTCCATCTTGCGAGAAGTGTTGCCAATCTTTGTCACCCAGCCTTCCGCCTCGATGAAATCGCCGGCATACACCGGGGCCAAAAACTCTATGTTATCGTATGCGCAAAACAAGCCCTCATCGCCGTCAGTCATAATCAACAGCTCTGTGGCGACATCACCGAAAAGGTGCACCATGTGCGCACCGTCAACTAAATTCCCGCCGTAGTGAGCGTCTTTTGCGCTCATGCGAAGTCTCAACAATGATCTATATTCTTTTTCCATTATTCTATACTTTTATCATTTATAATCTTATTTCTCGACGTAAATACCGTCAACATAAATACCCGAAGCGTGCACGCATTCCGGCTTGATTTCTCCGACTTTCACGAGTTTTTCAGCCTCCACCACTACATAGTCGGCCGCCGTAGCCATCAATGGGTTGAAGTTGTTTGTCGTTCCGAGGAACACCATGTTGCCGAATTCATCGACGATGTTTGCGCGCAAGAAAGCGATGTCGGCTTTGAGAGGTTTCTCAAGGATATAATCTTTCCCATCGACTTTCACGATATCCTTGCCGTCCTGCATGATGGTGCCGAGACCTGTCGGGGTGAGGACTCCGCCGAGCCCCGCGCCGTAGGCCCTGATGCGCTCCGCCAAGGTGCCCTGCGGGACGTATTCAACCTCAAGAGTGCCTGCGTTCTTTTGAGCCGCCGTCTCCTTGTTTGTACCCGTGTGCGACACAATAGCCTTCTTCACCTGGTGATTCGCCACCAACTTGCCATGGGCGATGTTGTCATAAGCCGTGTCGTTGGCGATGATGGTTAAATCTTTAACACCTTTCTCGACGATGGCGTCGATGATTTGCACCGCGCTTCCCACTCCGAGGAATCCGCCGAACATAATTGTCATGCCGTCGTGAACTTTATCAACGGCTTGCTCCAATGTAATTTGCTTATTCATAGCCATTTATGTTTAGTTTGTTTAATTTTTAACTCAAGAATAAATTATCAAAAAAATTGTCTGCAAATTTACGGATTTATTTTGAACGGTGCAAGACATACTTAATAAATATTTTTTAGATTGTGATTTCGTGCCCATCATTTTTTTTCATATCTTTGCGGATTGTACTAATTGGATTTTTTTATGAAAATTAAAAACTTTTTAATTATTTTTGCAATGAGCATTGTCGGTTTAACCTCCTGCAACTCAAACAGTTGCGATGACAATCCTTTCTTCTCGGATTATGGGACGTATTTAGAAGCCCCGGCTTTCAACAAGATTAAAAACGAGCATTTCATGCCGGCCTTCATCGAGGGCATGAAGCAGCACAAGGCAGAAATCGAGACCATTTGCGGCAATTCAGAAACCCCGGACTTCGAGAACACTATATGGGCTTACGACAAGTCAGGCGAATTACTCGGCAAGGTCAGAAGCGTGTTTTTCAACCTGATGGAGTGCATGAACAGCGACGAGATTCGGCGGATTGCCGAAGAAGTGACACCTCTGCTGACTGCCCACGGCGACGACATCGCAATGAATCCTGTGCTTTTCGAAAAAATCAGATATGTTTACGACCATCGCGCCGAGATGAACCTCGACGACCAGCAAAACCGCGTGGTTGAGAAATATTACAACGATTTCATTCGTAGCGGCGCCGGATTGAGCCGGGAAGACCAGGCAAAACTGCGCGAAATCAATGAACGGCTCTCTATCTTGAGCCTCCAGTTCGGCAACAACCTCCTGAAAGAAAATTCCAACTACAAACTCGTCATCGAAAACGAGCACCAGCTTGCAGGATTGCCACAGTCAAGTATCGACGCAGCCGCCGAACAAGCCAAAAAAGACGGAATGGAAGGCAAATGGGTGTTCACACTCAGCAAACCAAGCCTCGTACCATTCCTGCAGTTTGCCGACGACCCGCATCTGCGCAAACAAATGTATGACGCATATTACAATCGCGGCGACAACAACAACGAGTATGACAACAAGGCCGTCATCAAGGAAACGCTGGAGTTGAGACTGAAAAAAGCAAAGCTCTTCGGATTCGACAACTATGCGAACTATGTGTTAGATGTCAACATGGCAAAAAACGCCACGACAGCAGATGAATTTCTCAACGATATTTTCAAATCCGCGAACACACTCGCAAAAAAAGAACTTGACGAGATGAGCGACATCGCCGGTGGTAAAATCCAAGGCTCCGACTGGTGGTATTATGCCGAAAAACTCCGCAAAGAGAAATATGATTTTGACGAGAACCAACTACGTCCATACCTCTCATTAGACAACGTACGTAACGGTATGTTTATGGCTGCCAACAAACTATATGGTGTCACTTTCGAGAAGAGAACCGACATTCCAGTGTATTACGACGGTGTCGAGACATTTGAGGTCAAGGATTTCGATGGAGGCGTATTAGGACTTCTCTATTTGGATTATTACCCTCGCGAGTCGAAGAGCAGCGGTGCGTGGTGCACCTCGTTCCGCGAAGGCGGATATGACATCAACAAAGTATGGCAACCGGCTCTTATTCAGCTGGTTATGAACTTCACACCTGCCTCTGGCGACACTCCCGCCCTGCTCAACTGGGACGAGACCGAGACGATGTGGCATGAGTTCGGACACAGTCTGCACGCTTTCTTCTCCAAAGGATTATACAGCAGGACATGCGGCAACGTGCCTCGCGATTATGTTGAACTGCCATCACAAATCATGGAGAACTGGGCTGGAGAGCCGGAGGTAATCCGCATGTACGCCAAACATTATCAAAACAACGAAGTCATGCCAGACCGCCTAATCGAAAAATTAGAAAACAGCGCCTTGTTCAACCAAGGCTTTAGCACCACCGAGCTCATCGCGGCATCAATTTTGGACATGAAATTCCACGAGTTGACCGATGTCAACAACCTCGACGTGGAGGCTTTCGAGAAACAGCAGATGAAAGGTATCGCCCTTATTGACGAGATATTGCCACGTTATCGCAGCACCAACTTCAGCCACATCTTCAGCGGCGGATATAGTGCCGGATATTACGCTTACACATGGGCGGAAGTGCTCGACAAAGACGCCTTCAACTATATCAAGAGCTCTGGCGATCTGTTCAACCCCGAACTTGCCAAGTCATTTAGAATCAATTGTTTGCAGGAATGCGGCAACGACGACGGCATGGTGCAATATAAGAAATTCAGAGGTCAAGACCCGAGCAATGAGTCTTACCTGAAGGCTCGCGGCCTTAACAACACAATCAACTGATAATCATGACAGTAGATCTCTTTGTATCTTGCGTCATCGACCAGTTTTATCCGACAACGGCGATGAACACCCTGAAACTCTTGAAAACAGCAGGTGTCGAGGTGGAATATAATCCCGAACAGACCTGTTGCGGCAAATTTGCATTCAACAGCGGATATGTCGAGGAATCCAAGACTCTCGGAGAGAAGTTCCTCCGAGACTTTCCAAACAACAGACCTATCGTAGGCATCAGCGCATCGTGCGTGGGTTTTATCAAGACGAAATACAAAGAGCTTTTCTACAATACCAGCCAGCATCTGGAATACAAACGCCTTGTAGGAAATATTTATGAAATCACGGATTTCCTTGTAAATAAATTACACAAAGACTATTTCGAGGCGGTTTTCCATCATAAATGCGCATACCTCGACTCATGCTCCGCTTTACGCGAACTTGGACTGAAAAACGAAGCACGACAATTACTCTCAAAGGTCAACGGACTTGAGTTAGTTAATTTGAAACACCCGGAGATCTGCTGCGGCATGGGCAAAGGACTGTTTGCGGTGCAGCACGAGGCAATTTCGTCGTCAATGGCCGGACAAAAACTCAAAGACGCCATCGATTCTGGCGCAGAATATTTGATTACCAACGACATATCCTGCCTGATACACCTGGAGTCATACGCCAGAAAACAAGGATTACCGATTAAGGTTATTCACATCGTTGATGTTTTGACAAGCGGCTGGGAGTAGCCGTAATCTTGACTGAAGCGAAGCGGAATGAGGAACTCGCTTTCAAGCGAGGGAGATTTTTCCACTACGCCCGAGGGATTCGGTCGAAACGACGTTTTTCATCTCCTCCCAAAAATTAGGATAGGATTTAGAAACAACTTCGGCGTTGTTGATTTCAATAGCGCCGATTTTCATAGCGAGAGGAGCCAGCGCCATTGCTATGCGATGGTCGTCATGGGAATCGAGTTTTATCGGAGGAGATGCGCCATGGCACGTCTCCGCAGAATTTATTTTTGACAATTCCGCCGCCATCGCCGCCACCCTGTCCGATTCTTTATGAACGAGATTGCGCAATCCGGTGAACCGTCCTTTTATGTTCAAGCCCGCACAGGTGGCGGCGATGGCGGGATACAAATCCGGATTGTTGATAAAATCAAATGACACCTGCCGTCCAACTATTGAATTATTTTTTTCAATAATTATATCATTGCCATCGCAAACAGTTTTGACACCCAATTGCTCGAACCATTCCGCGGCAACAGCGTCGCCTTGCTTTGAATCCAACTTCAGGTTGCGTATTTTCACACGACCATGTTCGCTCAAAGCGACAAATTCATACCAACATGAAGCACATGTCCAATCTGATTCCACAACATATTCAACATTTTGATATTCAGATGGTTGCACCGCTATTTCACGACCACTTCTTTCAACTTTCGCGCCAAAATCCCGCATTATATCAATAGTCATGTCGATATACGGAAGAGATGACAAATCGCCATCAAGATGTAAAATCGTTTCGGGAATCGTTTTCACAGTCGGCAACATCAATAATATTGACGATGCAAACTGCGAGCTTTTGCTGATGTTTACATTAATCCGCGACATTTCATCAACCGTCTTCGCAAAGGTTTTGCCATGAATTTTCAATGGCGGGAACCCTGCTTCGCCCAAATATTCGATACTCGCGCCCATCGCGCGCAGGGTTTCAACCAAATCTCCAACAGGACGTTTCAGCATACGGCCGCAGCCCGTTAAAATATAATCGCCATTGCGAAAAGACAACGCCGTCGCCAAAAAACGCAAGACGGAACCGGCGTTGGCGCAATCTATTATTGCAGGATTGTCGTGAAATGAAGTCGCAACCGTCTCCATGGAGATTTTTCGCAAAATATTGGACAACAATATTGTGTCATCAGATGTCGAAAGATTTTTAACGCGGGCTGCAAATCCTCCATAATGACAAATCATCAAGGCGCGGTTGCTCTCGCTCTTACTTCCGACAAGGCTTATCTCAATGTCGAAATCCTTATTTATTCCAGCAACTCTCATCATTCTGATAGTCAACAAGATACCTTATGGAATCTATTATATTTTCTGTCTTGACGACAATATCGCAAACAGGCTTTTCCAAATCCGAAATCAGCACAAAACGTATATCTCCCCCCTCGTTTTTCTTATCGTGACGCATGATTTCCAACAAAGCGTCGATTAGAATATCCGACAAGTCAAATCTATTGAAAATTCTGGCATATAATTTTTTATAGAATAATGTTATTTCGTGGTCGAGATCACAATATTTTTCTGAAAGATACAAGGCCGAGACCATACCGAGAGCAACAGCTTCACCATGTTTTATATCTTTGTGATTTTCAATCAGATATGTCTCTATTGCATGACCTATTGTATGACCGAAGTTCAGAATCTTGCGCCTGCCCCGCTCCATTGAGTCGCCACGAGTTATCTCGTCTTTAACTTGAATGGATTTTATTATTAAATCACGCTTCAGAGGCAGTTTCGCATCGAGGAAACTCTTATCTGCGATGAAGCCGTATTTTATGATTTCCGCCAAGCCCGACAGCAGCTCTCTTTCCGGCAATGTTTGCAAGAACTCGAACAAAACCACGACAGCAACTGGCTGTGAAAAAAAACCGATTTGGTTTTTAAGCCCCTGGAAATCAATGCCGTTCTTGCCACCCACCGCCGCATCAATCATTCCCAAAAGCGTTGTAGGGACATTGATGAAATCTATTCCTCGCTGATAACAAGATGCGGCGAAGCCACCGATATCAGTCACCACACCGCCACCTATGTTTATCAGCAGCGACTTTCTGTCCGCATGATTTTCAACAAGCTCCGACCAAATAAACTGAACTGTGTTTATATCTTTATGCTGTTCTCCTGCCGGGATTACAATATTTATAAAATTTGATTTTAATAATCCAATATTATTTAAATATTGAATACAATATCTTTCGGAATTCTCATCAAAAAGAAGAAAAACTTTTGTATGAGAGGCGATAAGATTTCTTAATTGTTCTATATTATCTTTATAAACTATCATTTTTGCATGAGATTTATTCACCAAAGGTGAATGCTTTCGCTTCGTTCTGGCTTCCACTCAGCTTCGCTGCGGTTGCAATGACGACTATATCACAGAGCATTTTATTTTTCTCGCGTTGTCACTGTCTCCCAATGCGATTTCAACCTTGATGAAATGGTCAGGCATCAGCGGACTGATAAGCTCCGGCCATTCGAGAAGACACAGACGACCACTGTAGAAATAGTCTTCGTAACCAATGTCATAAACCTCCTCCAACTTCTTGATTCTATAGAAATCGAAATGAAAGACAGAGCTTTCTATCGGTGTCGGATATTCATTTACCAGGGCAAATGTAGGACTGTTGACCTCGTCTGTAACGCCAAGTTTATGGCATAGATTCTTTATGAGAGTCGTTTTGCCTGCGCCCATCGGACCGTAAAATGCGACAATATTTGATTTATCCCGCCAAGAAATCAATAGTTCAGACACCTGCGAGAGTTCGTCGACGCTGTTAATATTAAAAACTTTTTCTGTCATTTATATTTCATTTTAGATTTCCCCGCTTCGTTTCGGCCGAAATGAGGGGGAGAAACTATTTTGCTTTCAGATACACTACAGGAATCATCATTTCATTCATGGATATGCCGCCATGCTGGAAAGTGTTCCTATAATAATTAACATAATAATTATAATTATTAGGATAAGCGAAGAAGTCATTGGAATGTGCAAACACATACGAAGTCGAAACGTTGACGCGAGGAAGGAATATCTTCTCCGGATCTCTCACCTCAAACACTTCTTTTGCGTTGTAATTCAATGATTTACCATATTTATATCTCAAATTTGTATTGACAGCCTTATCACCGAGAATCTTCACGGGGTTTTTAACCCATACCGAGCCATGGTCGGTGGTGACGACAGCGTCACAGCCTTTGTTTGCTATGAACTTCATCATATCGAACAGAGAGGAGTGCTCAAACCACGACAACATGAGCGAGCGGTATGCCACCTCGTCGTCGGCAAGTTCCCGAATAATCTCCATCTCCGTGCGAGCATGAGAAAGCATATCGACAAAATTATATACTATGACATTTAACTTGTTTTGCATCAAGTTATTCATCTGGTCGTAGAGTTTTTTACCAGCTGCCAGGTTAAGCACCTTGTTGTAAGAATGCTTGATATTTTTGCCATAACGGCGCAGTTGCTCGCTTAAAAGCTCTCCTTCAAACTGGTTCTTCGTACCCTCGTCTTCCTCATCAGTCCAATATTTCGGGTAATGACGGCGTATCTCAAGAGGCATCAAGCCTGCAAAGATGGAGTTTCGTGCATATTGCGTTGTTGTCGGCAAAATGCTGTAATAGATATCGTCATCTGCAACCCTGAAATAGTTCTCGACCAGAGGTTGAATGGCTTTCCATTGGTCGTAACGCAGGTTGTCTATCAGTATGAAGAACAATGGTTTGTCGTTATCTGACAGTCGTGGCAGAATCTTGTCCCGCACAACAGTATGCGACATTGTAGGTTTGTTCACGCTTTTACCGGCGACCCAATCACTATAGTTTTTCTCCACATAACGTGAAAACTGCGTGTTTGCCTCGTTTTTCTGCATGAACAGCACTTCTTTTATGCCTTCGTCTGTCGATTTCTGCAGTTCAATCTCCCATCTTGTGATGTTTTTGTACAACCCGACCCATTCGTTATAATCCAGGTTGTTATTTAAATCCATTCCGATTTTACGAAATTCTTGTTGATACTTCGATGTTGATTTTTCGTCAACAAGTTTTTTATTCTCAAGATTACGCTTCAGCGAGAGCAGAATTTGGTTCGGGTTGACAGGTTTAATCAGATAATCGGCGATATTACTGCCTATTGCGTCCTCCATGATACGCTCTTCCTCGCTTTTCGTAATCATCACGACGGGGAGGTTGGGAAACTCCGCTTTTATTTTTTCGAGAGCCTCGACGCCAGATATTCCAGGCATTTGTTCGTCGAGAAACACGATATCAAAATGTCCGTTGCGCACCATTTCCACGGCATCGCCACCGTTGTTGGCGGTTTCAACGTCATAACCTTTCTGTTCTAAAAATATAATATGCGGCCTGAGAAGCTCTATCTCATCGTCCGCCCAAAGAATTCTTGTGTTTGTCATAATAATCGTTTTTTATTAGAACGTGAAAGGTCTCTTAATGTTTTATGGACATTAAAATAATTTCAATTGAATCGACATATTGAATGTTTTGCGGTGGAATGGCGACATTCCGTGTTTTGCCACAGCGTTTTTATGCTCGATTGTCGGGTAGCCTTTGTTTTGTTTCCAATTATACATTGGATATTGAGGGTCAATATCTTCCATGATATGGTCACGTGTGGTTTTCGCCAAAATAGAGGCTGCGGCGATGGCCTGGTACTTCGCGTCGCCTCCGACAATGCACTGATGTTTTATGTCATGATATTTGTTGAAACGATTACCGTCGATGAGCAACAGTTCCGGTCGAATCTCCAGGCAGTCGATGGCACGATGCATGGCTAAAAACGAGGCGTTCAGAATGTTTATCTCATCGATTTCCTCTGGAGAAACTATGCCCACGCCATAAGCAGCGGCATTTTCCAGCACCTTGACTCTCAACTTCTCACGTTGTTTTTCAGTAAGTTTCTTGGAATCGTCGAACTCCGGAAAATCCATGCCGCGAGGGAGTATCACAGCCGCGGCCACAACAGGCCCCGCAATACATCCACGACCAGCTTCGTCGCAACCTGCCTCGATGAGATTATCGGCAAAAAACGATTTCAGACTCATAGATTTATTCCAAACAAAGGCAAATACTGATTGACAATAATCGTCAACATCAACACAACTATAACAATATCAATTATTTTAGTCTTTTCAACATAACAGAGAGCCATTGAAATCAACACGGCTACAACCATGAATATCAACCCATTATAAATAACCGGCTTTTGTATAAAAAGCATTAGAAAACCGAAGGCGAGCAACCACAATGTAACAGCCACTTTCTTTCGCGTGGCAATGGAATTATCGGCGTTTTCTGATTTTATTACCAAAAGAGACAACACTGTAAACACAAAAACCAAAGCAACAACAATCAATTCCAATGTTGACATGCCAAGCCCCTCAAATCCCAACTCCCTGAAAGACAACGCATAATCGTTGATATTTTCAACTAAACTGTGATTAAAATAAAATATCACAAAAAGAATGAAGTATGGAAAAACAAGACCTAATATAGGTATTAAAAAATGTTTAAGCTGACGAAAATCCATTATGACCATTGCTATCAACACCCAGGCAATCAATAATATGGCAGGGAAATAAAACATCGAAGCCATGGCGATAAAAAATCCGGAGTTCATTAGATACGGCTCCGGTTTCTCAACTTGATATATCAAATAAACGGTTTGTAGCACCATCATTATCAATGGCATAGCGAGCAAAAACGGATAGAATTCATCTTCTATTGGCACGCAGCACATACATAGCACAAAAACGAAAGCTCCGATGCTGCTGTTTCGTGTAACTAATTGATTAACAGACAACATTGAGTTAAAGAACAGCACGCTTACTCCGAAAACCACAAAAGTGAATATCGTCAATGCAAGGCTTGAAGATGCAAAGATATTTTTCACAAGATTGTACAACGGAGTTATCGGACTACCCGTTGCGACTTCTGAAACATGCGAGACAAACACCGGAATCCATAGTGCCGCCACAAGCAGCATTATCGCTATCAGTTGTGTTATATAATTGTGTTTGAAGAATTTAAGCATGATATTTCATCAAATCTTCACCTATATCATGACGATAGTTCTTGCCTTCAAACGCAATCATTTTCGCATTGTGATATGCTTTTTCTCTTGCTTCCGCAATATTTTTGCCGTGAGCCGTCACTGCGATGACACGCCCGCCAGACGTAACCAGGTCATTACCATCGAGTTTTGTACCCGCATGTGCAACGAAGCAGCAGGGGCACACATTCTCAAGGCCTGTAATCTTCATACCTTTTTTATAACCCTCGGGATAGCCGCCGGAAACGAGCATCACAGTGACCGAAGTCTCGGCACTCGCATGGTAATGAGCCTCGTTGAGTCTGCCTTGTGCGCATTTTTCAAGCATTTCGGCGAAGTCGGCGTCAATCCGTGTCATCACGCCTTCAGTCTCCGGATCGCCCATACGGACATTGTATTCTATCACATAAGGATCGCCGCCACAGTTCATCAAACCCAGGAAAATGAATCCTTTATAGTCGATTTTCTCTTTCTTCAGTCCGGAAATTGTGGGTTTTATGATGCGATTTTCAACTTTTTCAATAAATTCAGGTGTTACGAAAGGCACTGGAGACACCGCGCCCATTCCCCCGGTATTCAGACCCGTGTCGCCGTCACCAATACGCTTGTAGTCTTTGGCCTCGGGAAGAATCACATAGTTATCGCCATCTGTCAAAACGAACATTGACACCTCGACACCCTTCAGGAACTGCTCGACAACAACTTTTGCGGAAGCGGAGCCGAATTTGCCAGAAAGCATCTCTTTAAGTTCGTCTTTGGCTTCCATTAAATCATTGAGTATCAGCACGCCTTTGCCTGCTGCGAGTCCATCGGCCTTTAGGACGTATGGAGCCTTAAAAGTCTCCATGTATTTCAAACCATCATTGAGATTTTCGGCTGTCACGGCAAAGCATTTAGCTGTCGGGATAGCGTTTTTCTCCATAAAGGTCTTGGCAAATGCCTTGCTTCCTTCGAGTTGCGCTCCTTTTTTGTCAGGACCTATGATTTTAACATTCTTCATATCGTTGTCATTCTTGAAGAAATCGACGATTCCATCTACGAGCGGCTGTTCCGGACCGACCACCACGAGGTCGATGCTGTTTTGCAGGACAATATCTTTAACTGCTTTAAAATCAGCGATATTGACATTCACATTCACTCCCACAGATGCTGTTCCAGCGTTTCCAGGTGCGATATAAACCTTTGACACTCTTTCACTTTGAGCTATTTTCCAGGCGAGAGCGTGTTCGCGACCACCTGAACCAAGTACTAATATTTTCATATCGTTTGAATTTTGGAGTTTGAATTTATTTTGTTTTTCGCGATGCCATGATTTGCATCTTTAATGTTATTCATTTCAGCGGCGATTACGGCCCACCATTGTTCGGCTGTTTTGTCCCACGAGAAGTCTTCACGGCGGACACGACCTTTCTCTATCAATGAGTTACGGACATTTTCATCCATCACAAGCTCCAGTGCGCCTGCTATCGATTCAATATCGAATGGGTTGACGAGCAGTGCTGCATCACCAGCGACTTCGGGCATTGAGGTGACATTCGAGGTTATCACCGGCACATCACACTTATACGCCTCCGCGATAGGAATGCCGAATCCCTCGAAATATGAGACATAAACAGATGCAAGCGCGGCGGCTGTCACACGATTCAACTCGTTCATCATCAAATGACCGACAAAAACGACATCATCTTTGTGTCTCATCGCATCATAAGCCTTCTGTATAGGCTCTGTCCACCAACGTTTCTCCCCTACTATCAACAACTTGACATCGGAACCAGTGCGCTCCTTGAATAAATCATACGCGGGGAACAGTCTCGCCAAATTCTTACGAGGATGCAGCGAGCCAACAAACATAAAATATTGACACCCATCGGCATACTGTTTTCTGACATTCAATTTCTCCGCATCCGACAGAGGTTTGAAGCCCTCGTTAGCACCGTTATATACGACCTTGATCTTATCTGGACTTACCTTATAATTATCTATGATATCTTGTTTGGAAAACTCCGACACTGTTATGATTTTATTGGCTTTATGCGCAAATTTCGGAAAGAATTTTTTATAATGCCACAGCGCAAATTTTGGAAAATCTTGAGGAAAGTGTTCGAAGTTAATATCGTGGAACACTGCTATTTGCGGTGTTTTTGAGCACAGAGAGAGGTACGCGTCCGTCGATAGGAACACGTCTGGTTTTATCTTACGGAGGGCGCGACGCACCGCGATTTCAAAATAGACGATATATAACAGCGGATGTCGTGCCTGCGGAAAAAGCACTATGGGCTTGACGTTTTCTGCGAAAATGAATCTCGGATCGGGGTTGCGGTCGAAAAGAAAGTAAAACTCATCGTCGGGATGAGCTTTGACGATACGGCCAAGCGTCTCGTAGGCCACCCAGCCGATACCTTCGAGCTTGTCTTTCAACAACAAACGAGTATTTACAGCGATTTTCACAGCAAATTCTTTTTTGCAAAGATACAAAATTTTTTAATCTGTCGACACGTTTTTTAGAAAACAACAGTGATTTATATACAAAGCACCATCGGCATCAAGTGCACAGTATGTTTTGTAAACCGAGAGCCGCTTGCCATGCCGAATGACACTGTCATTAAAAGCAATGTGTGCTCTATGGATTTCATTTATTGATGTTTATGCAAGACACAAAAGATTCTGGCAGGGCGATGTTTTGCATGTCGATGGCTTGGACAAAGAGCGGAGCTATTTCCTCGTCACGGAAACCGGCTATGCCGCAGCCGATTCTTGTAATGTAAAAGAACAGTTCTTTATGTCGTTTTGCAAATTCGATGAATTCGTCAACATAAGGTTTGATTGTTTCAACACCGCCTTGCATTGTCGGGATTGCATAGCACTGGCCTTGAAAACCGACTCCTTGTCCCCAGACGGCACCGAAATCTTCGACGGCAATGCGGGCTGCGCCGGCGCCATGGGAGCCGGTGAGATTGCTGCCAAATACAAATATTTCATCTGATTTCAGACTTTTAATAAAATTCGGCGTAAAGTCCGGACGCTCTATGTTGTTATAAACTCTCATTATGTTGTTTTTGTTAAATTTTTAATATTGACAAACTTCCAATCATACTCGATTTACTTGTTTTCGGATTGATGGGACTCCGAAGTCCCGCTTGGGAGTTCCTTTCAATCCATTGCAAAGACACGCATTTTTATTCCATGTGACAATTTTTCGCTTTTATTTTAGAATTTAAACTGCAAAAGTATAACTTTATTTGGAAAACGCTGCAAGAAATTGTTGGGATTTTATTTAAGATTTCTCCACTCCGCTTCGCTGCGGTCGAAATGACAGATTGTTGTTGCCGCCAGCATTAGGGGCTTTAAGGCCATTAAGGGCGTTAAGGGCATAACGCCCTTAATGCAGGCGGCAAAAATCCTGTAAATCTTGTCAATCCTGTCAGAAAAATCATTACCTTTGCAACGGCAAAACAAGCCGTCAGCCACTATCCATTAGCATTTTTACACGACTTAAAACGCTAATGACTAAAGGGCAATAGCTAAAAAGAAAAGAAATGGCAAAAGATTTAAAACCTCATATCGGGATTTACGGACGAATGAACAACGGTAAAAGCTCGATAATCAACAAGTTGACCGGACAACCGATGGCTATTGTGTCGAGCCAGGCCGGCACCACCACCGACCCGGTGAAAAAGGCTATTGAGATTTTCGGCATCGGTCCGGTGATTCTTATTGATACCGCCGGCATCGACGACATGAGCGAACTCGGGAAACAACGCGTGGAGAAAACGTACCAGACGCTGAAGGAAATCGACTGCGCAATTCTCGTCATTGCGGGAAACGACTTCGGAGAACCGGAAAGAGCCATTATCAGAGAGTTCGGCAAACACGAGACACCTTATATTATTGTACACAACAAGTCTGATGTTTCTGAAATCTCCAAAGACTTAAAGCATGATATTGAAAGCAATTTTAAAACTGAAATAATAGGATTCAGCGCATTACAAGACGATGCAAAAACGATTACGGAAGCATTGAAAAATGTCATTCCGGAGAGTGCGTTCAAACGTCCGTCATTGCTCGGAGGCATAATAAAGCCCAACGATGTTGTGGTTTTGGTCACGCCGATTGACGAGGAGGCTCCCGAAGGCCGCATGATTCTGCCGCAAGTGATGGCAATACGCGATGTGCTTGACAACGACTGCATTTGTGTGGTTTTGAAAGAGACGGCATTGCAGCGGTACTTCGACATGGGAATGCCACGTCCGAGCCTGGTAGTTACCGACTCTCAAGTGTTTGGAATGGTCAGCAAAATTATCCCGAACGATGTCATGCTCACCAGTTTCAGCATCGTTTTGGCGCGTCTGAAAGGCGATTTCGAGAATTATCTGAAAGGCACCCCTGCCCTCTCGAAACTCAAAGACGGCGACAAGATTCTCATGCTCGAGTCGTGTACTCACGAAATCAGCTGCGGAGACATCGGCCGTGTGAAACTGCCAAATCTCATCAGGAAATTCACAGGAAAAAACATCGAGTTCACTTATCTTTCCGGCCTCACTCCTATCGACAACATCAAACAATATGCGATGGCGATACAATGCGGAGGCTGTGTGGCGACACGAAAACAATTGATTAACAGGACCGACCAAGCCGTCGAACACGGCGTCCCTGTTACTAACTACGGCATGGCAATAGCTTATATGAACGGCATTTTCGAAAGGGTGACGATGTGTTTTAGACGTTAGACTTTAATTTTTTTAAAAACGACTGGTTATATTAAAAAAAACACTAATTTTGCAGTACCGACCAACAATAGTTTGTTGATGACCTAAAATCGAGACATGTCGTTGAGATTAAGGGCTTTACAGACGAAGAATCAGATTCGGAAGATGTAAAAATCTGACGATGAGGAGATTTGATACGCTTCATTTCCCCGCCGAATTTTGTTGTTTTGAAAGAAAAATAACAATTAAAAAGCTAAAAATATGCAATTTCATCCGGAAAAATGCAGAATCCCTGACGAGCCGAACCGTCCGTTCATTGATTCAGAAGAGATTTGGGATTATATCAACAACACAGAGAGCACACCGGAGCGCGTGCGTGAAATCATCGACAAATCTTTGGCGAAGAACCGTCTGACGATGGAAGAGACCGCGGTACTCGTCAACACAACAGACCCTGCCTTGGTCGAGGAAATCAAGGAAGGCGCACGCGAGTTGAAACGCCGCATCTACGGCAACCGCATAGTGCTTTTCGCCCCTCTCTACGTGGGTAACCATTGCGTGAACAACTGCAAATACTGCGGTTTCCGCTCATCAAACAAAGAACAGATAAGGACGACTCTTTCTGACGAAGAGCTTGTACGCAACGTAGAGGCTTTGGAAGACGACGGCCAGAAACGACTTATCCTTGTTTACGGCGAGTCACCTAAATATTCACCGGAGTACATCGCTCACACCGTGAGGCTCACCTACGCCACCAAGAAAGGCAACGGCAGTATTCGACGCGTGAACATCAACGCCGCTCCGTTGGATGTTGAGGGTTTCCGCACAGTGAAAGAGGCTGGCATCGGAACATATCAGATTTTCCAAGAGACTTATTGTCCCGAGATTTACAACGAATATCACCCTGTCAACACCAAAAAAGGCGACTATAACTACCGTTTGACCGCTATGGACCGCGCCCAGGAAGCCGGCATCGACGACAACGGAGTTGGCGTTCTCTTCGGTTTATACGACTGGCGTTACGAGGTGATTGCGATGATTCGCCACACCAATCACCTTGAGGCTTGCTTCAACGTCGGGCCGCACACGATTTCGTTCCCTCGCATCAAAGACGCATCAGGTCTCAACATCGACCCGAAATACTTCGTTGACGACGACACTTTCGAGAAAATCATCGCCATTTTCCGTTTGGCAGTGCCTTACACCGGCATGATTCTCACCGCCCGCGAAGATGCCGCCTTCCGCGCAAAAGCCATAGAATACGGCATCTCGCAGATTGACGGCGGCACCAACCTGCAAATCGGCGATTACAGATATCATCACGAGGAAGAAGAGAAGAACAGCGACAAACAGGAAAACCAGAACCTGCACCGCGAGCAGTTCAAAATCGGCGACGACCGCTCCTTGGGCGACATCATCGACAAACTCCTCGACCACGACTTCATTCCGAGTTTCTGCACCGCTTGCTACCGTCTCGGCAGAACAGGCGAGCACTTCATGGAGTTCAGCGTGCCGGGATTCATCAAACGTTACTGCACTCCTAACGCAATCCTCACTTTGGCAGAATATCTGGTTGACTATGCAACACCGGAAGTCGCCGCAAAAGGCTGGAAGACAATAAAAAACAACTTCAAAAACGTTGACCCTCAATTCCTTGAAGAATTAAAGAAGAGGATTGAGAGGATTAAACAAGGAGAACGCGATTTATATTTTTAACGCTCTTCTCTTCATTTCGACCGGAGCGAAGCGAAAGCATTCACCTTTGGTGAATAATTCTCCTTCAAAAAAAGATTTTACTTCAATTTAGATTATATAATGAATGATTGTAAAAAGGTATCATGGTTTCGTGATACCTTTTTCGTTTCACCTTATTTGACGTTACAGACTCAATTTCAATCCGATATAGCAAGTGCGCGGGAATATCGGTCCGTAAACATAACCCGCATCGCGCAAAGCCCCCTTGTCGAAGTCATCTTGATAGCTGTCGAAGATGTTTTGTATGCCGCCATTGAGCTGTAGATTTGTGCCGAAACACAATGGAATATCATAGGTAAGCTTGACACCCATATCAAAAAACGAAGGTGTTGTTTTCTCGCAATCTTTTTCAACATAACCTGCGAAATGCTGCACCAACATAGGTCCGGTGTAAACTCCGGACACCGATGTCTTGAAACGCTCCGAAATCGGCAATAAAGCAGTGACATAGCCGTAGGTATCAGGAGTACGGAACATTCTACGCTGCGGCTTCACATCGGGTTCGTTGCTCCATTGTTCAGGCTCATCGTAACGACTTTGTTGCCAGGTAAAGCCAAGTTGCAAGATGAAATCGCCACGTTCAAGTTGCGTCTCAACGTTAACGCCACCCACATGTGCGCCTGCCCCGTTGCAACGCTCCATCAGTATGTTACCATTGGCGTCGTTACCATTGGGACGAAGCACGAACACATCGTTCAAGACGGTGTAGAAACCCTCAAACATTATATCAAAGTCGAACGGACCAAAATAATGTTCCCAGCCCACAGAGCCACTTACACTATGGCTGTATTCCGGCTTCAAGTCAGGACTTAAAGTGATTAGCGACACCTCTCCTCCAACAGCCATAATATGCAAATCCTCGTCAAAGACCTGTGGAGCGCGGAATCCAGAGGAATAACTCAACCTTGTAGTCAAAGAAGGCACCATTTCCCATCTCATATTAACTCTTGGACTGAAAACAGGCTTATTCATCATACTATGCTTATCGGCTCGAACTCCAAGGAGGAAGCCAAAACGTTTGTTTTTCCATTCATTTTGCAAGAACGCACTCGCCACATCCGCCTGTTGGTCAACTTCTCGTTTGTAGGCGGGCTGCTCATCAACCAAATGATTTGTTGCCCACTCGGCACCGGCCATCAAGGTTGACGGCATGAAAATCAGACGGCTAAAGTTATACGAAGTCTGCGTTCCAAGCACCGAACTGAAATCAGACGACGAGCCATAGGCATTCGGATCACATTTCGTACCATAATAAGTGTTTCGGTCTATATTCTGCAACGAGCCATATACCGACAGATGAAAATTTTTGTTTTTATTAATATAATCGTATGTCAGTCCGCCGCCATCAACATGATGTTCCGCTTGTTCCGCAACCAGACACTGATGTGGTGGCAGATTGACACTATCACCTCCGCGTCGAAATTCGTAAATGCCATGATATTCCGCAGTAAGTTTCGATCCTTCACCGAATTTAAAAAACGCGCGAGTACCGATATTCATCGATTTTTGTTTTCCTAATTCGGTAAATCCGTCATCATCTCTATCATAACCCTGACGGTTGTGCGAAGTACCGAAGATATACGCTCCGGCCCTGAAGTCGTTGGAAACCAGCGAGGCGTTGAACGAGCTTGTGTTATCCCACGATTTTCCTCCAATCAGCTTGGTTGTCTGTGCCACGTCAAGAGTGTTTTTTATAGGTTCACGTGTAATGACATTCACCACTCCGCCGACGGCATTGGCACCAAACAACGCAGAGCCTCCGCCTCTAATAATCTCTATACGGTCAATCATCGACACCGGAATCTGCTCAAGACCGTAAACTCCCGCCAACGCACTGAACACCGGGCGGCTGTCGATGAGAATCTGCGAGTATTTACCCTCCAATCCGTTGATTCTAACCTGATTTGCCCCGCAGTTTTGACAGGTGTTTTCCACCCTCAACCCAGACTGGAAATTAAGTCCTTCCGCGAGGTTCACGGCATTGACTCTATCTAACGCCTTGGGGCTCAGCACATTGACAACCACAGCGGCTTCTCTCCGGTTCACTGCCACACGACTCGCCGACACAACCACGTCCTTCATCAGCTGTGCGTCAACTTCAATCGAGATGTTCATTTCATAACTCTGGCCTCTTCTCACATCTACTTCCATTGACGTTGTCTTATAGCCAACACACGAAGCCTCGACGACATGCACGCCCTCCGGAAGATTAGTAATGAAATAATGTCCGCTCTCATCAGTTGAGGCACCAATATTCGTCCCTTTGACCACCACGTTTACGAAGGGCAAATGTCTTCCTGTACTCTTGTCGATAACATGACCAAAAATGTTCGCGTCAGTATCTTGTGCCATCACGGCAACGCTCGCAAACAACAACACAAATAAAACTTTGATTCTTTTCATCAATACTTTTTTAAAAAAATTAAACAATAACAAAATTGCTGCGAAATTACGTTTATAGGTTCACATAACTCATCATCATAAATAATGATTTTTCAGAAATAAATACCTTGAAATGGTAATTGTTTTCACTGTACGTGTGGATTGGCGTGTTTGTTTACAAACGCCTTCGAGTCGCCCCAGGCATTGTATAAGATTTTGTGTCCTATTGATTCCATACGGGCTTCGAGGTTTGTCTGGCACTGTTCAGGTTTATCCTTAACGTAAGCCTTGTCCGGATAGATGAGATAATTTTCGCGGAACTCGTTAGGTGTGAGGTTTGGCATGATGACGTTGGCGCCGACGGTTATAGCTTTCTCTCGTCCAAGCGGATCGAGGGTCTGGTTGGCGGTGGCTGCCACCATATTGATTTCAGGCATCATGAGGCGAAGCGTCGCAATCATTTTGAGAGTAAGGTTCATACGTTCTTTTGCAGAAGGGATTTGGTTTTTATATTCATAAAGAGGAGTGTCGGGGTGTGGGACAAACGGCCCCATTCCAACCATTGCCACGTCTTTTTTCTTGAAGAAAAGAAGGTCGTCGGCGAGGTGGTCGAGGGTTTGGAACGGCAGTCCCACCATCACGCCCGTACCAGTCTGATAGCCAAGGCGCGACAAGGTATCGATACAGTTCAGACGTTTATAGAAATCGTGAGTTTTGTCTTTCGGATGAATCTTGTAATAAAGTTCTTCCGTTGATGACTCGATACGCAGCAGATAGCGATGTGCGCCGGCTTCAAACCAGCGGCGGTAGGTTTCTTCTGTCTGTTCTCCCAACGACAGTGTTATTCCGAGACTCCCATTGTCGATTTTTTTAATTTCTTTGACGAGATATTCTATTTTATCGACGAACTCTTTATCGTCGCGTTCACCGCTTTGCAGTGCCACAGAGCCATACCCAAGCTTATGTGCGAGCCGCGCGCATTCGAGAACTTCTTCGTCACTCAAGGTATAACGCTTCACCTTGGTGTTTTTACAACGCACTCCACAGTAAAGGCAATATTTCGAACATTTATTACTATATTCAATCAATCCACGAAGGTGAACACTGTTGTCGAGATGTTCAAGTTTTGTTTTCAACGCTTTATCAAAAAGCTTGGCCATTTCCTCGCCATCGGAGGCAAGAAGAGTTTTGACTTCCTCGTGGGAGAATTCGTTTTTAGATAATATTTCGTCAAAAGACAGCATTTCTTTTTTTTTGCAAAAATACAAAAAAGTTTAAAGTCGGAAGTGTAGGGTTTAGAGTAGTTTGAAAGTTTTTTGTTGCTGCCCGCTAAAAATTTTCGACCTGAAAACCAGAGCAGGAACCCACGCTTGGGATTCAGCCCTTGGGGTTATCTTTGTTTTTGCGAAAAAAATCCAGCAACCATGACAGGATAAAAAGACCCTGCACCGGCGTTTCTTCAGAGGCGGAAAACTGTCGAGAAACAACATTTTCGCATTGGCGGGAAGAAACGGTTCCAAAGGACGATACTCCATCATTCTTCCGGCGTTCCTTGAGGTTTAATTTCAATCAAGTAATCCCTTGAGGTTTGGTAAAAATACCGCTCGTACGGGTCGTAGCGAAAACGATTTATGGTGTCGATATTTCCATTTTGTTGACTGTCAATGTATTTGTTAAGCAAAAAATCGTAACAATACCCTGCATAAAGTTTTCCTAAAATCGAAGCGAACTTATAAAAACCATCAATATTGATGGTGTCGCAAAATGTCTTTGCGACAATCTTATTTGATTGATAATCAATGTTAAAATCAACCTCTGTATCGTTAAAGTAGTTCTGTTCGGTAAACGTCATAGCGAAATCGGTATCATTGGCAAGATTGAACCAGACGGCCACGTTTACCATATCGACAGGGACGTCCTTGCAGTATTTGTTATAATCAACCCAGCCGCAAAATTGCTCTATATTGCATGCCTCCAGCACTTCTATTCGCGGAATTTCTATAACCCAGTGCGTGGAGTCGGGTTGCATGGCCTCATCTTCCCAATACTCCACCGTCAATCCGTAATCCTTCAAAGTCGATTGCATTGTTAAATAGATGATATCCAGGAATTTATCATCATTTATCTTGTCTATCACCTTGATTTGGCTTTCGAGATAGGCTATTTGCATTTGAAGCGAAGAGTCGGCAAGATATTCGGGAATTGAGTCGTTACGCAAGTTCATCTTAACCAATTT
>OLGV01000009.1_pt1 | contig 79121 bp, 66 predicted proteins | sample 1605761 | NCBI WGS metagenome assembly OLGV01 (sample SAMN03283245) | human gut metagenome | biome: human-associated habitat; material: feces | host: Homo sapiens | place: Peru | collected 2012
TGTGGGCGTTGACGGATTCGAACCGCCGACCCTCTGCTTGTAAGGCAGATGCTCTGAACCAGCTGAGCTAAACGCCCTGTCGCTTAATTGCGATGCAAAGGTACTGCTTTTTTCTGAATCTACAAATTTTTCAGGGGTGTTTTTTCAAAAAATGGCAATTTTTTGAAAAAAAGTCAACGAGCCAACGGGTCAACAGGTCAACGAGACAGGAGACTTTGGGGGTGTCGGACGAGTCGGACAGGTCAGACAAGTCAGACAGGTCAGACAGGTCTGAGAAGTCGGACAAGTCAGAGAAGTCGGACGAGAGATGGTGGAGGATGACGAGACAACTTGGCTTCTTGGAAGTTATTGAGGGGGATTCGAAGATTCGAGCATTCGTGGACTTGTGGGCTTGTGGACCTGTTGGGCTGTGGACTTTTCAAAATAGGGGTGTTGATCTATTTGGGTTGGGTGATTTGTGAAAAAAGCTCTCTTTTCAGTTAAGGGGGTGAAAAGAGAGCTTTGGATGTTTTTTCGCTTGACTCCGTGGGGCGGAGGGGGCGGCGTGGTTATTCGTGTTCGGTGAAGTTTTGGGTGAAGCGGTCAACGAGCGTTTTGAAGTCGGGGTGACGACGCACGAGTTTCAGGTTCACATAAGGATCTTCACTGATGCACACTTCATAGAGGCTGCCATAGCCGTTTGCCAATGCGCTTTCGAGGTAGCGGAGCGCTTGGTCGTTGTCGCCGATGTCGGAAAGGAGCGACGATGCGATAGCGTAGGCTTGACCACCTGGAAGCGACGCTTGCATGATATTGTCTTGCGCCCACTTTCTTGCTTCATCGTCACGGCCAAGTTCGTGGAGTGCAAAGCCCTTCAAGCTGGTCATGTCGCTGCCGTTTTTGAGCATCATGCCGAAATCGGCAAGTGCAGCCTCGGCATTGCGCATACGATATTTATACACCCAGCCGCGGAGCAAGAGTGCCTCATTGTTGGCAGGATTTGCCTTAATCACCTTGTTGAGTGCCTCAAGAGCCTCTGGTTGTTTGCGTTGAGCAAGGTAGATGCGGGCTTGTGTCAAAAGCAAAGATGGGTCGGTGGCATTGATGCGCGATGCGCGGGCAAGCACGCCAAGAGCCTCATCGTAGTTTTTGCCTGCGCCATTGTGCTCAATGATGCGAGCCTTGAGAACGAGCGACGCCATATCGCTTGGGTTTTTAGCCAAAGCCTTGTCGATATTGATCAACGCTGGGGCAAACTGACCAATTTCAAACTGGCAGCGTGCAGCATCGGCGTAGATGGTGTAGTCGTCGTAGATGTTTTTGCTGATGATTTGCTTGAGGTCGCGCAATGCCTGGCTGTAGTGGAGCTGACGCATGGCGATGGAGTAGCGCAGATAGTAGAACGTGCCTACCGATGGCGCATTGTCGATTGAGTTTTGAAGCGCATTCATCACATCGTCGTAGTGCTCGTCGCTCATGTTCACAAGCGCAGAAATCGCCTTGCTCTCATCGTTGCCCACGCTCATTGCCAAAATAATGTCTCGCGCAGCCACTTTATATTGACCGAGCATGATAAACACTTCAGCACGGTTGATATACACTTGTGGCTCGGCTGGGAACAGCTTCACAGCACGGTCGCAGTATTCCTGTGCCTTGGCGTAGTCGTTGGTCTTGGCAGCCACACGAGCCAATCCGTAGAGCGCGTCGTAGTTTTGAGGCGACATGCGCAGAATGGCATTAAAGTTGGTTTCAGCCGTAGCGTAATCGCCACGCTTGAGCGCCAATTTCGCAATCATGTCGATTACATTCGGATTTGAAGAATTGATGGCAAAAGCACGCTTCAAATCGGCAAATTCGCTGTCTAATTCATTTTTCTTGTCGTAAATCTTGGCACGAAGCAGAAGCGCATCGTAAAGCACTTCACGATCCTGATCTGGGCAGTCGGTGATAGTTTTGGTGATGTCGGCAAGTGCCTCATCTATTTGACCATTGTAGAAGTACTGATACGAGCGCGCAAAACGTGTTGCGTAGTCGCCCGGCTCTTTTTCAAGCTGCTGGTCGTAAACATTCATCACGGCCGCGTTGATTTTTTGCTTCAACGCCGCATCTTCGTCGGTAGTTTGAGCCACAGCATTCCACCCGCAAGCCAAAAGCGCAATGGACAGAAACAGATACTTGATTTGTGTCATATATTCTTGAGTTATTATTTGATGTTATCAATTTGATTCACGGCTTTCTTCAGCACCGACAGACGCTGAAGCAATCCTTCGAGCAAGTCGAGGCGGAGCATGTTGGCACCGTCGCTCTTTGCCACAGATGGGTTTTGATGCGTTTCAATAAACAAGCCATCGGCACCCGATGCGATAGCGGCACGAGCCACCGTCTCGATGAGTTCGGGGCGACCGCCAGTCACGCCTGCGTTCTGATTAGGCTGCTGGAGCGAGTGTGTGATATCCACAATCACTGGGGCGAAAGCACGCATGGTGGGAATGCCACGGTAGTCCACAATCAGGTCTTGATAGCCGAATGTGGTGCCGCGCTCGGTGATTGCCACGTCGGCGTTGCCTGCATCGCGCACTTTCTGCACGGCAAACTGCATGGCTTCGGGCGAAAGGAACTGCCCTTTCTTGATGTTCACCATGCGGCCTGTGCGAGCGGCAGCCACGAGCAAATCGGTCTGACGGCAGAGGAAGGCAGGAATTTGGAGCACATCCACATACTGCGCAGCCATAGCGGCCTCGTCGGCAGTGTGAATGTCGGTAACTACTGGCACGCCGAATGTGTCGCGCACCTTACGCAAAATTTTCAATGCCTTTTCATCGCCGATACCTGTAAACGAGTCGATGCGTGAACGGTTCGCCTTGCGATAGCTTCCCTTAAACACATAGGGAATGCCCAGTTCCGAGGTGATGGCAACTGCCTTTTCGGCAATTTCGAGCGCCATTTCCTCCCCTTCTATCACACAGGGTCCTGCGAGCAGGAAAAAGTTTCCGCAAGTCGAGGCTTGCAATTGGTCTATAATCATTTCTTCTGTTTTATTAATCCTTGTTCATATCTAAAGCGTGGCAGGTGGCCACTGCAAACATGGCGGCGGTTTCGGTGCGCAATCGGCTTTCGCCAAGCGACACGGGCACAAAACCGGCATCAAGCGCCATCGCCACTTCTTCGGGGCTGAAATCGCCTTCCGGACCGATAATAATCATCGTGTCGGCTCCGGGGCGATACTCCTTCGAGAGCACGCGGCGCTGCTCACGAGGCAGCATCATATCGCAATAGGCGATATACTTATTGCCCTCAAACGGCATATGCATCAACTGCTTGAACGGTGTGAGTTCATCGAGCTGCGGCAACTGCGCTTTGAGCGACTGCTTCATGGCAGAAACCAGAATCTTCTGTATGCGCTCGGTTTTCAGCACTTTTCGCTCGCTGTTGCGGCACAGCAGCGGAATGATGCGGTCCACACCCATTTCAGTCACCCTGTCGGCCATATCTTCCATACGGTCGAGGTTTTTAGTGGGTGCCACACACAGCACTATCTGATGCTCCCAGTGCGGTGGGCACTCCTTGTGCTCCACAATCTTCACGCCACATCGCTTGGGGTGCGCCATGGCTATTTTGCAGAGGTAGAGGTTGCCCGCGCCATCTACCACCTCAATCTCATCACCTTCCGTCAAGCGCAACACACGCACACAGTGCTTCGATTCTTCTTCGGAGAGTTGGAGCGTGGTGGCAATATTGGGGTCGTAAAAGCGATGCATATTGAGTTAGAAATTAGATGTTAGAAATTAGAGATTAGATGCTGCTTCGGGGAGTAGCACCTAATCTATATCAATTCATTTTATTTTGCTTCAGGCTCGTGTTTGTACTTAAACAGGAACATGAACGCGATAGCCACAACCAGAGCGAAGCCTGCGAAAATGAACCAGGCATTTTGCCAGCCGCCAGGATTGATCGACATCAGATAGCCGTTTTCATTCCAAGCGCAGAAGTGGTTGACGATTTCACCAGCAGCGAGAGTGCCGACTGTTGCACCCAGACCGTTGGTCATGAGCATAAACAAACCTTGACCTGACGCGCGAACACTTGGGTCGCACTCCTTGTCAACGAACAGACCACCCGACACATTGAAGAAGTCGAATGCCACGCCGTAAACCACGCAAGAGAGGATAAAGAGCAGCACGCCTGGGAACTCTGGGCTACCCAAACCGAAGAAGCCGAAGCGGAACACCCATGCAAACATGGCAATCAGCATCACAATCTTGATGCCGAAGCGGCGCAAGAAGAATGGAATGAGCAAGATGCAAAGTGCTTCAGCCACTTGTGAGAGCGACACGAGCATGGTGGCATTGTTGGCAGCAAATGAGTTGGCGATTTCAGCCACGTCTGAGCCCTTGAAGCTGGTGAGGAATGGAGTGGCAAAACCGTTGGTCACTTGGAGCGACATACCCAAAAGCATTGAGAAAATGAAGAACAAAGCCATCTTCTTTTGCTTGAAGAGTTTGAATGCGTCCAAACCCAGTTGTTGAGCGAGTGACTGACCTTCAGTTTTCACGAGTTTACATTGTGGCAAGGTCATGCAGTAAGCAAACAGAATCACACCCAAAACGCCCGACACGAGGAACTGGAAGTGAGTGAGTTGGAACTTGGTGAGGTCTTCGCCAATGGTGAAGCCAAAGTTTCCATCATGCCAAGTGGCACAGTTCACAAACCACATAGTGGCAATGAAACCTACGGTGCCAAACACACGAATTGGTGGGAAGTCTTTCACCGTGTCCATTCCGTTGTTTTTAAGAATGGTAAACGCCGCAGTGTTCGACAGCGCAAGCGTAGGCATATAGAACGCCACGCTGAAGGTGTAGGTGGCAATAAACATTGCCTTGTCGGGGGTGTCGGAAGCCTGTCCCATCATAAACAGGGCAATCATGCCTGCACCAGACAAAAGGTGGCAAATACCGAGCAAACGCTGTGGTTGAATCCACTTATCAGCCACAATACCCATCAGGGCTGGCATGAAAATCGACACTATACCTTGAATTGCATAGAACCAAGAAATTTCGGCACCCATACCCGCTTTTCCGAGGTAGTTGCCCATACATGTGAGATATGCTCCCCATACAGCAAACTGCAGGAAGTTCATCACAATTAATCTAAACTTTAAGTTTTTCATCTTGTTTATTTATTTATGTTTTTAGTTTCTTCTTCGGGGTTAGAAGATGTCTTCTTTTTGATGATTTTCTGGATTTCCGCCGCCAGTTCGTATTCCTCTTGCTCCACAAAGCGGTGCATACGCTCTTCAAGTTCTTCCACGCTGAAATCTTCGAGTTTCTGATGCTTTTTGTGAACTATCGGGCTGTCGGTTTTCTCTTCCATGAAAATGCCGGTTTTCTTCACGATTTCCGGTGTGGTGAAGATGGGCGAGCCAGTGCGCAACGCAAGTGCTATGGCATCGCTGGTGCGGGAATCCAAACTGATTTCTCGCTCACCGTTGCTCAAGCGCAATTCGCTCATGAATATGCCTTCGCTGAATTTGTAGATAAACACCTCTTCGAGTGAAATGCCGTAGGCGTGAAACATGCTCACCATCAAATCGTGCGACATCGGACGCGGAGGTATCACATTCTCCAATCGCATGGCTATCGACTGCGCCTCAGCCACGCCCACCACGATGGGGATACGGTACGGCCCGTCCACCTCGCGCAGCAGCAGCGCATACGCCCCACTCTGCACAGGATTGTAGGTAATACCCATCACTTTCAATTCCACCTTGTCCATCATCTTATCTTTTGAGTTAATATTTTCAATCCACTTTCTGACCAGTGATCACGCCGCTACCGTAGCACAAATGGCCTTGTGCGTCGTAAATCACGGCAAACTGACCTGGAGCGATGCCTTGCACATCGTTTTCGCTCTCAATCACCCATTCACCATCGTGGAGATGCGTGAATTTAGCTTTGGTGAGGATTGGAGTGTGGCGATTTTTGAACATGATTTCCACAGGCCCGGTGGTTTCGCCCCACGGATTGCCAGAAATGAAGTGCATTTCGTCGAGGTGGAGCACCTTGCCATATTGCTTGGCTGTGCCATAGCCGTTGCTCACATACACCACATTATCTTGCACATTCTTCTTCACCACATACCATGGTCCGCCACTCAGCCCAAGACCTTTGCGCTGACCGATGGTGTGGAACCAGAATCCATTGTGCTCGCCAAGTTTTTTGCCTGTTTCGATTTCAATAATCGGTCCCTTCTTCACACCAAGGTGGCGACGGATAAAGTCGTTGTAGTTAATTTGTCCGAGGAAGCAGATGCCTTGGCTGTCCTTGCGGTAGGCGTTGGGCATGTGCACCTCTTGAGCGATACGGCGCACTTCCTCCTTTGGCAAATTGCCGATGGGGAACATCAAGTGCAGCAACTGCTCGTAGGTGATTTGAGCCAAGAAGTCGGTCTGGTCTTTCACCGGGTCAACTGCCATTGCCAGATATTTGGTATCGCCCACGAATGCGGTGTTGGCATAGTGCCCTGTGGCAGTCATGTCGAAATCCTTGCCCCAGCGCTCCTCAAAATAGCCAAACTTAATCATGCGGTTGCACATCATATCGGGGTTTGGAGTGAGCCCCTGCTTCACGGCACGGAGCGCATATTCCATCACATTGTCCCAATATTCCTGATGCAGCGACACCACTTCAAGTGGCAAACCGTATTTCTTGGCAATCAGCGTACACATTTCAATATCTTCTTCTGCGGCACAGTCGCCCTCGTCGGTGTCCATTCCTATACGGATATAGAACAGCTGGAGGTCGTCGTGTCCTTCCTCTTTCAGTTTATGAACCACCACTGCGCTATCCACGCCGCCAGAAATCAATACTGCTATACTCATATCGTTATTCGTTCTCTGTAGTTGAATTTGAGTTTTCTTTTAAATAAACAAATTACACATTGTCGAGCACCTCGTCTTCTTCCCTATTGCGCTCAATGTTTACGGCTATCAGGTAGTCAACCGAAATCTTGCCCGGACCAGCCAGCAGCAAGAAGAAGAACACACCGAGGAACATCACAGGATAGCCTGGAGTGAATGTAAACACCCCCGACGACACTTCTGGAGAGAACACCAGATATTCAGCGTAAGCCATAATGGCAATCGAAGGAACGAGAGCCACACGCATAAGAAATCCTAACATGATGAATGTGGCGCAAAACAGTTCCAATATAGCTATCATGATAATGGAATCTTCAGCACCAAGCGAAAGGAAGCCTGAAAACTGAGGTGCAATGGTGTTGATGTGCAGAATTTGGCGGAATGCCACCAAACAAAACATCAAACCGATGAAAAGACGCAAAAATAATCGCGAAAGGTTAGTGTAGGTGTGACCTGCACTATACATAAAGAAATTTTTAATGCCGTTAGGTACTTTCATGCGTGTGAATGATTATGGATTAAACGCTTTTTTAATGTCGTCGACGTACTGGTTTTTGTTCATCACGCGGTGCGCATTGTCGAGCACCACAAACGATGGCAAAATTCTCACGTCGAGGTTGTTATACTCGCTGGTTGCAACGAGCGTCCAGTTGGGGTATTGCGACGCCTCTGCCAAGAATTGCTTTGGCTTGTCGCCCACATACACATTTATCACTTTGGTATAGCCCTGCTTCACCAGTTCGTTCACGCCGAGGTCGGTATCGATGCGGGTGCGCGCCAATGAGCTTTCCACACCATCGCCAGTGAAGAACAACAGGACGATTTCGGCACTGTCAACTGGCACATCATACAGTTTTCGCTTCGCACCCGTTGCGTCGGTGATGCTGAAATTATAGATTTCATTGCCGAGCTTGGTATTGTTGATGGTGCGAATTTGCTCTTGATAGTGATTTCTTGCATCTTTCTTCATCCACGATGCCTCAACAGCCGATTGCAAGAACGCCAAATACACATCGTCGATGAGTGGCTGTGGGGTGTAGTAGAGCATATACTCGGCAGTTGCCATCAGTCGCATAAAGTTGGACTGGTTGGCTTGCGCCTTGTTCATCAGCAAGCGAACAGAACTTTGCCCCACATTCTTGTTGGCAGAACTCATGATTTGAAGATAGTCAACAAATGTGGATTGAAGTGCGCTGTCGGTTTCGGCAGTGAGTGGTTTGTGGAAGTCGAAATTATCCCAAAAGTGAGTGGTACTATAGTTGCAGCGACTCTCAAGCGATGTGCATGTGTCGGGAGCTACTGGATATTCAAACATAGTTTTACTTTGGGCACTGGCTTTTGTAGCTGCCAGTGAAAGCAAAAGTAGGGATAATAAAGCAAAAAACTTTTTCATATTTCGTTGCGTTGTTACACTATTTACCAATTAAAAAGTAAAATTACAGCAAATAGGTCATTCGTCAAAATATGAACGCCGAAAAAGGGCGTGAAAACAACATTTTTTTACAAAATAGAGCCTATCATCGGCAGAAAAACGCTATTTTTGCACTATGGACAACTATATCGTATATTTTGAATATTACAGCGAGGGCGAAAGCGGAAACGACAAATACCGCTTCACCTCAAAAACCGAGGCACTTGAACAGATGGCGGAACTGAAACAAGCCATAAAAGTGAATTTCTGCGACAGCACCGAAACCGAAACAATAGAAGAACCCGACTTCTTCGGCATCATGGACCTGAAAAGCGGCGATTTTGCAAAAGTGGTTTTGAAGGAAGAAATAAGAGGGTAGAAATTAGAAATTAGAAATTAGATTTTTAGAAGTTAAGGAGTTAAGAAGTTAAAGAAGTTAAGACGATAGTTCCGATAGTTCTGAGTGCTCCAAGTGCTCTGATAAGAAAAAAAAATTGGCTGCGCCCTTCATTTTGGGGCACAGCCATTATTTTTGGTGGAGCGCTGTCGCGCTTTATCCCAAATCGGTCGTTAGGGTTTATTTGCTAATGTATGGAAGCAGGGCGTCGCGCCAGATGAGGTAGGCACCGCCCATAAGGTGAAGTCCGTCGTTGGTGTATTCAGGCTTCATCTTACCGTTTTCGCCCACGAAAAGTGGGTAGAGGTTGATGAACGTAACGCCTAAGCGTTGGCACATGCTTTCAAGTCCCTTGTTGCCGTCAACCACCACTTGCTCTCTGCCCTTCAGAAGTTTCCAAAGGCGAACATCGTTGTTGAATGGCAACATGCTTTGCACATAAATCTCTGTTTTTGGGCAACGCGCCTGAATGGTGGTCACCACTTGAGTCATGGCGCTGACAATGCTATCGGCCGACACGCCGTGTGAAATGTCGTTCACACCACCCATGATAAAGATTTTGCGTGGCTGCCCCTTCAAGATGGGTTCAAGACGCTCGAAAAATCCAGGAATGATGTCACCCACAATGCCACGGTTTTTCACATGGCAGTTGTCGAACAGTTCGTTCCATTCCGCACCATCGGTGAGGCTGTTGCCCAGCATGATGATGTCGCTCGAATACACAGGGAGCAAATCAAACAAAGTGGCTCTACGAGCGTAATACACATCGGGATTAACAGGCTTTTTCTGTGCCATACACGAAAGGGTGGCTACCGCCATCAATAAAACTAATATGCGTTTCATAATCCATAATTTATAAATAGAGGGTATCGGCACATGCGCCAACACCCTACTATCATTTAACTGAGTTGATTACTGATTTGCACGATAAGCGTCGCAAGCCTTCTTCACAGAGCCATACTTGAGAAGCAATGTCTTTGCTTCTTCATAAGGCAAACCGAGTTCTTCAACCACCATGCGTGTACCGCGGTCCACGAGCTTGATGTTGGAGAGCTGCATGTTCACCATCTTGTTGCCCTTCACGCGGCCCATCATAATCATTACGCTGGTAGAAATCATGTTGCAGATGAGCTTTTGACCTGTACCCGATTTCATACGAGATGAACCGGTCACAAATTCAGGACCCACAACCATTTCCATTGCAATTTCAGCGGCTTCACTCATAGGAGCATCTGGGTTGCTGGTGATAGCACCAGTCAAACAGCCAAATTCACGAGCGGCTTTCAATGCGCCAATCACGTAAGGAGTGGTGCCTGAAGCAGCAATACCCACCACGGTGTCGAGTGGAGTGATGTTGAATTCTTGAAGGTCTTTCCAGCCTTGTTCGGTGTCGTCTTCAGCGTTTTCCACTGCATTACGCAATGCGGTGTCGCCACCTGCGATAATACCGATAATCCAACCTGGATCCATACCGAATGTTGGCGGAATTTCACTTGCGTCGAGCACGCCCAAACGGCCAGATGTGCCAGCACCCATATAGAACAGGCGGCCACCCTTCTTCATGCGTTCTACGATACCTACCACGAGTTTCTCAATCTGAGGAATTGCTTTCTCAACAGCATCGGGCACCTTGTGGTCTTCCTTGTTGATGTTAACAAGCAATTCGTGAGCCGACATCTTTTCGAGGTCGTTGTAAAGTGAAGGTTGTTCGCTAATTTTTACAAATGCCATTATTGTAAAATTTTAAAGATTCAAATTTAGTTTGTTGTTAAATTATGCTTGCTCTGAATGGAACTTGATAAGTCCTTCCATTGGAGCTTGAATAATAGTGCCGATGGTGATACCTTGGCTTTGTGCAGCTTCCATAAGAGTAGCCTTCTGGAGGAATGCGATTGAACCTACGAAGTTGCAAGGAAGTTCCTTGTAGTGGTCGTAGCTTTCCACGTTGCGGATAAAGAAATCGGTGAATGAGCGAAGCACGATGCGGTGGATTGATGGCTCTTCGATGTTCTTTTGCAAGAATGGAGCGAATTGAGCGAGGAAACGGTTACCGGCTGGCTTGCGATATACGCGGTCGATGATAGTCATGCGGTCAACCTTGTATTCGTCGTAGAACTTTTGGCAAAGGTGTTCAGGAAGTTGCTTTTTGAGCACGTCGCCCACGAGGAGCTTACCGAGCACTGCACCACTACCTTCGTCGCCAAGGATATAGCCGAGTGGCGATACGTTGTCAACCACCTTTTCGCCATCGTAGTAGCAAGAGTTAGAACCAGTACCCATGATACAAGCGATACCAGGCTTGCGACCACAGAGCGCGCGAGCAGCAGCGAGCAAGTCGCTTGCCACTTCCACCTTAGTGGCTGATGGGATGTTTGCTTTAAGAGCATTGACTACGTGTGAACCAACTTCTTCATTCAAGATACCTGCACCATAATAGTAGATTTCATCAATTTGATAACCACTGATGTGAGGAACGAGTTCAGCCTTGATGGTGGCAGTCATATCTTCCTCTGTCATCATCAGTGCATTCATACCAGTTGTAAAGATTTGTGCAACTTTTTCGTTGCCATTGAGTAGGCACCAATCAATTTTGGTTGACCCACAGTCTGCAATTAAAATCATAATGAAAATGTAGTGTTTATAGTTTAATTATTATATTTTTCTTGTGGAGGATATAACCGAATATCCAGTTAAACAATACGAAAAGTATTGCATACAAGCACGATGCCATCTTATCTGACAAGGTGATTGACTTATACGCATCGTAGAGCGCGCCCTTGATAGAACTGCGATCGCCGGCACCCGATGCCACAGCCACAGCCTCGTTGAAGGTGGTTTGCACGGCAGTGAGGCTATCACCTTCAAATGCCTTGCTCTTTTGCATAGCAGGCAAGAAGATGTCGTCGTATTTCAGTTCGGCGGTCACACCCAAAGTGTCGGCATAGCAGAGGTTCACTGCCGCCTGTGCGCGGTGCATACCTTGCTTCGATGCTTCCATATAGTAGTCGGCAGCCTTCACATGGTCGGTGGCGATGCCGAATTTACCGAAGTCGTAGCAAAGTGCCAAGTTGTATTGCGCATTGGCGATTGATGAATCGGCAGCTTCAGTGAGCAATGGCAGGATTTCCTGGTCGTTGATGGCATCATCGTCTTGCATGTATGCCAAAGCCAAATTGTAGCGAGCGTTCACCATCGATGAATCGTCAGCGGCAGCCTTAAAGAGTTTCAGAGCCTCATCCTTGTTTTCTTCCACACCGTCGCCATTGTAGTAAGCGATGGCGAGGTTGTTTTGAGCCTGTGCGCAACTGTCGGCGGCGAGTTTTGTGTAGATAGCGGCAGCCTTTTCAGCATCACCCTTCACATAATCATCAGAAGTGCTGACAATCACTGAGCCAAACACGATAGCCAAGAGGCTACCCAGCACATAAAGTGAAAGTGGATTCACACCAAATGCCTCGAAGAAGTAGCACCATTTTGAGCGACCCTTCATATCAATTACATAAATCAACAGAGCCAACACGCTCATTGCCAAACCGCAGGTGAGCAATACGAAGGTGGTTGACCACATCTTCTTGCCACATGGAATGCCGTAGCTCAGCAACCAGCCCACGAGAATGAAGATAAAGCCGATGAGCAAGAGGCGGCCCACACGGTAAGAGTTGTCTTTGTGCTTCAAAATCACGCCACCCACCATAAAGCCGATAAGGGTGTGTGCGATACAGGGAAGTGTGCTCAAAATGCCTTCTGGGTCAAATGCCACGCTCATGCCATTATAGCTTTCGTGATACATGTGGTTAGGACCAAGCACAGCATTGTCGATTACAGCAATGATATTGTCGGTTGAGAACTCATAACCATGACCTACGCCCAAAATCAATGCATACACAGCAAGAATACCTGCAATCACCCAAGGGATGAAGCGATATTTAATGAATGTGGCGCAAAGGGTGCCAAAGAAATACACCAATGCCAAGCGTTGGAACACACCCAAATAGCGAATTGAATCTAAATTATTTGCTGCCTCGGCAAACGATTTGCCATCGCGGAACATGCCATACATCAAGTGGCTGAACCATTGCACAGCCCAGCCGATAATGAACAGCAGCACGGTGCGGCGAATCATTTTCACGGCGAGCGTTTTCGACATGGTGAAATTGAATTTCTTCAAAGAGAAAAACATTGCCACACCCATGCAGAAGATGAAGAAAGGAAACACCAAGTCGGTTGGTGTCAAGCCTATCCATTCGGCATGGCCAAGTGGCGCATACAGGTTGCCCCAGCTGCCGGGGTTGTTGACAAGCAACATACCTGCCACAGTGATACCGCGAAGGATATCAAGGGATTTCAAGCGTTTACTATTATTTGCCATATAGTTATGTTGATTTTTTTATTTTACGGTAGTACATTCATTAATGAGATACACGAGCGACTGATAAGGCACACCGCTATGGGTGGTCAAACCGATTTCACAGGTGCGGCTATTGGAGTAGCCTCGCTTCACATTCGCCTTTTCGATAGCGGCACGGAGTTTGCGCAATGCATACTTGTTCACCTCAGGGTTGTTGAAACCCTTGTCGCCAGCAAAACCACAGCAACCCACGCCCTCTGGCAACACCACATTGCTTGAACAGCGACGCGCCAAGTTGAGCATTTTATTCTCCACTTTCATCAATCGAGTTGAGCAGGTGAGGTGAATTGCAATTGGCTCGTCAATCTGGTGAAACTCAAGTGAATCAGCCACATAATCATGGATAAATTCCATCAGTTCGAGTGGTTTCACCTTAGTCATGTGCTCTTGCATACGATGCATACATGGACTTTGGTCGCAAATCACCGGGTATTTGCCATTTTCGCTTGCCTCAAGGAGTGCGGCCTCAAGTTCGGCAGTTTTCCTGTCGGCAATGTCGGGCATACCCTTGCTTTCCCAAATCATGCCACAACACATCTTCTTCATATTGGCAGGGAATATCACTTCCCAGCCTGCTTTGTTGAGGAATGTCACCACTTCGTCCACAAGGTTGGTTTGTGGTCCCTTGTGTCCTTTACCCATGGTTTGGTTGAGGCAACTTGGGAAATAAACCACCTTTTTCTTTGATTCAGTTTGTTCAATCTCGTGGGCAGAATATGCTTTTGGCAGTGATGGAGTCCAAAGCGGACCGCCTGCCGCATGAATAGCCTTACCCACGGTTTCCACACCCTTCTCGCCAATCACAGCTTGTGCCAAACTGGCCGAACGGAGTGCCAGTTTGATACCAGAACGAATGGCAGGAACATTGTCGGCGCAGAAGTCGCCCACTTTATGAGTGAAGGAGTTTGGCTTGATGGCTGCATTACGCAAGTCGTGAGTCAAATCTCCTGTGTTGATTTTCATCGGGCAGGAGGTGCTGCACAAGCCATCGGCGGCGCAAGTCATGTTGCCATAATATACATATTGCTTCTGAAGTCGCTTCAAGCGCGCATCGTCTTCGCCAGTGGCTTTCAAACGCGCGATTTCGCGTTGCACCACAATGCGCTGACGCGACGACATGGTGAAACCACAACTCAAACAGTTCACTTCGCAGAAGCCACATTCCATACACTTGTCAATGTGCTCGTTGGTCAAAGGAAGTGGTTTAAACGATTTCACGAAGCAATCAGGGTCGTCGTTGAAAATCACGCCAGGGTTGAGAATGTTTTGTGGGTCGAGCAAGTGTTTCACTTCCTTCATCACCGCAAACGCTTTTGGTCCCCACTCTTTTTCCACGAATGGAGCCATATTTCTACCTGTGCCGTGCTCAGCCTTGAGTGAACCGTCGTATTTGTCAACCACAAGTTTGGTGATTTCGCTCATCAAGTCGCGATACTGCTTCACATCAGCCTCGGTCTTGAACGACTGGGCGATGATGAAATGGTAGTTGCCTTCAAGCGCATGACCGTAGATGCAACTGTCGTCGTAGCCGTGGTCTTGCAGCATTTGTGCAAGGTCGCAAGTGGCATCGGGCAAATCTTCGATATGGAATGCAATATCTTCGATAATCACAGTAGTGCCAAGCGGACGGGTGCCAGCCACCACAGGGAACACGCCGGAGCGGATTGCCCAATATTTGGCGTTTTCTTCAGGGTCGGAGGTGAACTTGGGCTGCACATAAAGGTTGAAGCCTTCGAGCACCTTTTCCATCGCTGCCACATTGGCTGCGAGTTGCTCTTTGGAGTCGGCTGATGTGCGCACCAAAATTGCGGTAAGGTTTTCTCCGGTGGTGTCGTTAACCGAAGCCAGCGACTTTTTGTCCAACAACTCGGCACATTCCACAGGGCTATTCTTCAAAGCCACCACACATTCACAAGCCTCGCGCATATCCTTGAAGTAAAGCATTGCGCTCGACGAATATGGATAGAGGTGACCTGTGGTCATGGTAAACTCGCTGGCAAAACCAAGCGTGCCTTCACTACCCACCATCAAGTGGGTGATGATGTCGAATGGGTCGGTGTGCTCAACGAATGGGTAAATGTTGAGACCGGTCACATTCTTAATGGCATACTTATGCTTGATGCGCTTCACAAGTTCTTCATCGGCAAGCACACGGTCGCGAATATCCTCAATTCCCTTGATGATTTCGGGGTGCGATTGCTTGAATGCGTTGCGGCTGTCGGCGTCGCCAGTGTCGAGCACTGTGCCGTCGGCAAACACGATACACATCGACTTCATCACCTTGTCGCTATTGGCATGTGTTCCGCAACTCATACCCGAAGCGTTGTTCATCACAATACCGCCCACCATTGCCGAATTTTTCGACGCAGGGTCGGGGGTGAATGTCTTGCCATAAGGGCGCAATATCTCATCCACCTTATGACCCACGATACCCGGCTGCATAGTGATCACCGACGCATCGTCGTTCACTTCATATTTTTCCCAATTTTTACCGGCCACAATCATAATTGAGTCGGTAGTAGTCTGGCCTGAAAGGCTGGTACCCGCAGCACGGAAAGTGACAGGAAGCCCCAGTTTGCTTGCCTCAGCGAGCAAACGCGACACTTCTTCCTCCGTCTTGCTGCGTACCACAACCTGGGGTATGTGTCGGTAGAAACCGGCATCCGTACCCCAAGCCAGGCATCGCAAATCGTCGGTGTAAATCCTATCGTCAGGTATAAACCACGATATGTTGCGAATATATTTTTTATAAATTTCCTTCACTGATACGATTTGTGTGTGCGAAATTATTGATATAAGTAATACTTGCTTGATTTAGCCTTGAAAGCCTCTGCGTCTTTGTTGAAGTATGCTTCAATGTCAGCCACTTTGTAGCGCTTGCTGAAGAGCACACGAATTTGGTCGGTACCCATCACCTTGTCAAACATGCCGTAACCGCGCTTTGCGTTGGCATCGAAAATTTTGGCTTCTGGGTGCAATTCGTGAAGCACTTGAAGGAAGTAGAACTGGCAAAGAGTGAGGTTTGCCTTGTCGAGGTCGGTGATATACACTTGCACACCGTGCATTTCCTTCATCGCGTCGGCAGTTTCAGGACCAACCTTGAAGAATGGCTTGAAATTGATTGGACGGAAGCGGAAACCTGGCAAGTTGAGGGCATTCATCGCATCGGCAAGCTTATCAGCATCGAGATAAGGAGTGGCGAAGCATTGGAATGGCAAAGTGTAGCCAATACCAGTGTTGAAAGCATAGAGTTCGCCAATCACACCGCTCATGGCATAGAATGCCGCATGGTCGGGTGTTGGGATTTGTGGTGATGGAGCCACCCATGGCAGACCGGTTTCGGCGTAAGTCATGTTGCGCTTCCAACCCTGCATAGGAATCACGGTGAGTTTTGCCTTCTTGGCAATCACGCCTTCTTCGTTGAGATACAAAGCGAGTTCGCCAGGAGTGAGGCCATACACATAAGGGATAGCGTATTTGCTCACCATTGAGAAGAAGCCTTTCTCCACGAGGTTGCCTTCCACTTTAGTGCCGCTCACGGCATTTGGGCGGTCGAGCACCATAAATTCTTTGCCGTTTTCAGCACAAGCCTCCATACACATACCCATAGTGGCATAGAAAGTGTAACTGCGACAACCGATGTCCTGAATGTCGTAAACCAGCACGTCAATGTCCTTCAGCATTTCAGGCGATGGCTTGTGGGTCTTGCCGTAAAGTGAGTAGGTCTTTACGCCTGTTTTTGCATCCACTGCGTCGCCCACTGCGTCGCCAGCGTGTGCATTACCACGCACGCCGTGTTCTGGGCCATAAAGTGCCACCAGTTTCACGCCTTCAGCCTCGTTCAAGATGTCGACGGTGGATTTGAGGTTGCGGTCCACACCACTTGGGTTGGTCACCAAGCCCACACGCTTGCCTTGAAGTTCCTTGAAGCCTCCGTCGCGGAGCACTTCCACACCTGTTTTCACCTGTGCAGTGGCAATCATAGCCGCAGCCATAGCCACCAACGATAAAATATTTCTTTTCATATTATAGTTTGTTTGATAGAGTGAGAGTGATTATTTGTTTTCGTCTTCTTTCTTACCGTAGTTAGGGTCAATCTTTCTGTCGGCAAAGTAGGTAACGATGAGTGTTGCGAAGCAGCAAATCATCACCATCCAGAAGAACCATACATAACCGATTGCCTCTTGAATGTAACCAGCCACGAAGCCTGGGAGCATCATTGAAAGTGCCATGAAGGCGGTGCACACTGCGTAGTGCGAAGTTTTGTATTCACCTTCAGAGAAGTACATCATGTAGAGCATGTAAGCGGTGAAGCCGAAGCCGTAACCGAATTGCTCAATGCAGAGTGCGATAGTGATAATCACCACATTTGATGGCTGAGCCATTGCGAGGTACACGAATGTGAGGCAAGGCAGGGTCATGAAACCAGCCATCACCCAAAGTGATTTCTTCAAACCTACACGAGAAGAATACACACCACCGAGAATACCGCCAAGCAGCAAGGCAATCACACCAAACACACCATATACGGTACCTACCAACTCGGTAGAAAGTCCGAGACCACCTTCTTCAAGTGAGTGAACCAAGAATGGCTGACAAAGCTTGATAAGGAAGCCTTCTGGCAAACGATAAAGGAGCATGAAGGCGATAGCCAAAAGGCAACCAGGCTTCATGAAGAATGTTTTGAACGAGTTAACGAGTTCCACGAGGTTGTTGCTCATGGTGTTGCCACCTTCAGCCGAAACGCGTGGTTTGTCTTGGTCGCTATGAGGCAATGCGAAGGTGTGGTAAAGGGTAATCAAACCAAACACCACAGCTGCCACGCCAAGGGTGATTTGCCATGAAGCAGGAATGTTTCCAGCCTCAACGCCTAATGGAGAGAAGCCGTTGCTTTCAATCAAACCGGCAATAGCCACGAGCACGCCCTGACCGAATACAGATGCCACACGGTAGAACACGCTACGGATACCGATAAACGCTGCCTGACTGCTTGGACTGTGTGCCAACATGTAGAAGCCGTCGGCTGCAATATCGTGAGTGGCTGATGCAAATGCTGTGATAATGAAGATAACCAATGTCACAGTGAAAATGCTAATTGAAGTAGTGCCTGAGGCTACCGTTTCTGCAGAAGGGAACGGCAATGTGAGTGTGAGCAAAATCATGGCTGCTGTCATGAGAATTTGCATCACCACAATCCACCAACGCTTAGTTTTCACTACATCCACGATAGGGCTCCAAACACCCTTCAAGAACCAAGGGAAATAGAGCAATGTGGTAAAGAACGACATGTCACCATTGGGAACACCCATCTTGGTGAACATCATCACCGAAATGTTATTTACTACAAAGTATGGAATGCCTTCTGCGAAATACAGGGTAGGCACCCACCACCAGGGATTTTTTGTTTTAGTTAAATCTGCCATATTTTATGAATCTATGTTTTTATATTATCGAATTAATTAGTATTGTGCTTCAATGTCAGCACCGATGAAATAATGGAGTAGTATTTCTTTATAGTCGTAGCCTTTAGCGCCCATCACGGCAGCACCAATCTGGCATAAGCCCACACCATGTCCCCAGCCTGCGCCACGGAGCACAAACTTTGCTGGATAGCCGTCGGCATCCACATCGTGCTTCTCTACCACGAAGGCAGAGCTGTAGAGAGCGCTTTCGCTCAGCGCATAGCGGATAGCCAATTCCTTGCCGATGGTCTTGGTCATCTTCTCGCCTACAATTTTCAGTTTGTAGAGGCGGCCCGATGTGCCACGTGCCACTGGTTCGAGGCTCTTGATGCGACCGTAGTCGTCGCCTGTGCGCTTCTTGATAAGGGCTGAAATTTGGTCTTGAGTGTATTCCACTGTCCAGCGATAGAAATCCTTTGTCTCCTGGTCGTAGTCGTTGAGCACTTGGGAGAGGATTTCAGGGTCGGAAGTGTTGCAGAATGCGGCTGGAGCAGACAGAATCCACTCTGCGGCATTGTCTTCACGGGTAAGGTCGGGGAAATCCATAGGATTTTCACCGTCGCGGCGAGCCACCAGATAATCGTAGTGCTGTGGCTGCCAGCAGTTTTCAAATTCTTCAAACACACCGCCACACGATTTCGAGAAGCGGGCATCGCAAAGGTTGCCGCCATACATGAGCACCTGGCCCCATGTGGCTTCGATGGCCTTCTTCACCGTTTCGGTGGAAGCGCGTGTTATGCCTTGATAGCGTTGGCAGTGGTCGTCGGCACACACATCGAAGTTGATGTGGTCGTCGCGGTCCCACCATTTAATTTCTTCTCCTGGCTCTTGGGCGGTTTCGCCAAGCATCACATCAGGAGCAGCGCCAACTTTGTCTTTATAGATTTGAGCCAAAAGCCAGCTTCGTGAAATCACGGCGTGGGCTTTCAGCAGTTCAAGCGAGGCCTTAGCACTCATTTCGCTTGAAATCACGCTCAGCAAATATTCCTCAACCGAGAGGACATTGACGGTGGTGATTTTGCCGTTTTCCACAATAAGGTGGAGTGCGCCACGGAAACTCTGCACTTCTTTTCTGCGCCAGTGGAAACTTACACCAATCGTAACATCTATAAGGGTGAAAGAGTCGGTTTCCACATTCACTGGTTCGAAAAGGAGTTCGTCGTACTGCTGTCCATTCCACGCCACTTTACCGTCGATGGCTTCTACATGCTGGTTTCCAGCCACCAAATTACCACCTACACGATATTCGTTGTTGAGTACAAAATCAACAACTGGTTCGTTCATAATTCCGACACGTACTTGAGGAACTTTATTCATCGTAAGAATATTTTGAGTTAAATAATTGAATTAATCGCTGAGCACCACCTACCGAAAGGCACAGTTCGTTGAACATCGCCTCAACATCGGCGGCAGTAAGTAGTTTAAAATCTTTTTCCACAGGCACTGCAAACACCTGTCCCATATCCACAGAAGCGGGTGAAAGCAGGAATTGGCCTTCGCCATCACCATAATTGCTTGGGCGATGTTTCACGCGTGGGAAAATAGCCAAATGATAGGTGTTCTGTTCTTTCCAGCACAACACATTCATCATGGGCTCCACTTCGCCTTCATTCACCGGCAATAATGCAATGAGTTTTTCAGCCAAATCCTCCACTTCTTCCACATCTTCTCCCGATACTACAAACGGACGGCCTGGCGATGATGCGCAATAATTGATTTTGCCGTGGGCAAACGCTTCTACCGTCACGCTTCCCAACTGATATTCATCGCAAAATGGCATAAATCCTTTGTTGCCTGCCTGAAAATGCATGTGGTCGGGTGCCGAAGCACCACATTTAGGACCATTATAAAACAACACGAACTCTGGTAAATCAGCCGACAAGCGAAGCATATCCCCTACTCTGCCCACGATTGACTGATACACATGCTGCATATTGGCAATGGTGAGGTGGCGTGGGAAAATGGGATAAGGATTCACCTGAATTTTATATTTCCCGTGCCAAGGAATCATTTCCTGTTCTTGGGGTTGATTTTCGCTGCACAAAAAGCATTTTCTCGCTTTCAATGATGCCGCGTCAACTTTTGCTGCCGATGAGCGAATACGCTCCGGATTGAACTGGAGCACCACGGTGGAGCCACCAAATTGCAAATCACGAGTTTCAACACGCTCAAGCGCACCATAGTTCTGTGCCACGGTTTGCCAGTTGCGCATCTGACGCTCAATCAAACTGTTTACCTCTTCGGTATAGTTCATATAATAGTCGAGTAAAATAGTATGTTGTTTATTAATAAGCTGTGTCCAGACTGGGCGCAAGGCTCAGTCTGGAGTTTCACAGCATTATTATATAAGTGTAACCTCTAAGAATTACTTCTTGTTCATAGCCACACGAGCTTGGAGTTCCCAAGTGCGGATGCGGTCTTTGTAGAGGTTGTTGTTGTTCATCTTCACTACATCGAGTGATGCATCACTGTTGTCGTCCCAACGGCGGCACATGTACACAGGAACGTAAACACGACCGATTTGGAAGTGACGAGAGATGTTCAAACCGAGAGCGTAGTCTTCACCGTAACTGGTGTTAGGAATCTTCACATCGCGCAATACTGGAGTGTAGAATGCACGTGGAGCGCCAAGACCGTTGATACGGAGAGCGTTGTTGCGACCGTTTTCTGGAGTCCATTCCTTGTGGTCGATGATGCCAGGTGGAATCATTTTGCCATCGATGTCGGTGATCATGTAAGTACCCACAACCATTGCTACGTTTTGTTCGTAGAATGCGTTCACCATAGTGGCGAGGGTGTTTTCGTCTTTGTACATGTCGTCGCTATCGAGTTGAACGATAAACTTACCAGCCTTTTCGTGGTGAGCAGCGAGGTTCCAGTAGCCACCGATACCCATATCGTAGTAGTCAGCGATGATGTGAATCAAGCGTGGGTCGTCAGCAAATTCGTCGATTGCTTCACGAGTACCGTCGGTAGAGAAGTTATCTACCACCATGAGGTTGAACTTGAAGTCGGTCTTTTGGTTGAGCACGCTCTTGATAGCGTCGCGGATAGTGCGGATACGGTTACGAACAGGAATCATAACGGTTGCTTCCACTTCAAATTCGCCACGGTTGAATTCAATGTGTTGGAAGTTTGGAGTGCCATCTTCCTTAACAGGAGCGAGGTAACCACCGATTTCCTTGAGGTGTTCGGTACAAGCCTGTTCCATTTCGATTTGACGGCCACGGTTCTTAGGATCAACGTAGTCGAAAATCTTTTCACCACTCTTGCGGGTGTCGAGTTGCACGTCGCTGTAGAGGAATTCGTTGATGTGGGTGATAGTGCCGAATTGAGAGAGTTTCAAGCGGAGGTCGTACAGACCAGCGAACTCATAGTCAGCCTTCATTGCTTCAGCCGCTTTCTTGAAGCAGCAAGCGCAGAAGAAGAGCACTGAACCGAAATCGAAGTCGTCGCGCAAACTACCAAATTGGTAGTCGATCACTGGAGCCTTGTCAGCGCCCTTGTCGGTCACGTTGTAGTGGTCGGCATAGAGCATTGCGCTCTGGCTGTCGTTAGCGAGAGTCACGAAGCGCTCGATTGCGAATGGAGCGAACTTGAGGGTGTTGTACTTGGTGTAAAGCATTACGAAATCAGCGTCATCAGCCTTAGCCGCAATAGCCTTCATTGTAGAAGAGGCAGTGAGGTTGGTCACATTGATGAGTTCACAACCTTCAACTGTACCCTTTGCATCAGCATTAGCCAGGAGGAAGATTTTGTTAACGTTTTCGTTAGCCTTCAAGCCTTCGATAGTGGCTTTTGCCTGTTCTGCTTCTGCAAATGGAATGAAGCAATTAATTTTTGCCATAATAATAAATTAATTAGTTGATAATTACTATTTATTTTATTGTTTGTTAGAGTTCTTGTTTTTGTTAATGCGTGCCTTGAGTTCCCAAGTGCGAATGCGGTCCTTATACAGGTTGTTGGCATTCTCCTTGAAGATGTCGAGGTTGGCGTCGGTGTTGTCGTCCCAGCGGCGTGCGCAGGTCATCACCTCATAAACGCGTCCCATACGGTAGTTGCGGGTGATTGCCAAACCCATGGCGTAGTCCTCACCGTAATTGGTGTTAGGAATGTTGGTGGCACGGTAGATTGGGGTGTAGAATGCGCGAGGACCACCCACACCGTTCACGTGGAACAGGTTGTTGCGGCCATTGTCGGGAGTCCATTCGTGATGGTCGATCACACCTGGAGCCATTTCCTTCAAATTCACATCGGTCACCACATAAGTGCCACACACCATAGCCGCATTATCCTTATAGAATTGTGCCACCATCTTTTCAAGGGTGTGAGGAGTAGCGTAAACGTCGTCACTGTCGAGACCGATGGCAAACTTACCACATCGTGGATCGTTGATTGCCAAGTTCCAGCAGCCGCCAATGCCCAAGTCGTTACGGTCGGGAATGATGTGCACAAGGCGTTCATCGGCGGCAAATTCGTCGATAGCCTCTGTGGTGCCATCGGTTGAGTGGTTATCTACAATAATCAAATTGTATTTGAAAGGTGCCTCTTGGCTCAAAATCGACTTGATGGCATCGCGAATCACTCTCACGCGGTTGAGCACAGGAATCACCACCGTACATTCCACATCGAATTTCTCTGAATCGAAATCCACATCTTTAAAGTCGGTTGGCTCAAGATATGCGCCCACCACTTTCAAGTGTTCGGTGCAAGCCTCTTCCATTTCCTTTTGGCTTGCGTTGTTCTTTGGATCGCAATAGTCGTAAATTCTTTCACCGCTGGCGCGTGTGTCACACACCACGTCGGTGTATAGATATTCTGGAATATGCTCGATGGCATATTTTTGTGAAAGTTTCAAGCGCAGGTCGTAGTTGCCGGCAGCCTTGTAGTTGGCGGTCATTCGTGAAGCGGCTTCTTTCAGTTTTTCGGTGTTGTAAAGAATTACTGAACCGAAATCAAAGTCGTCGCGGAGCGAACCTTCCTGATAGTCGATTACAGGTGATTTCTGCAATTCGCCGTCGGCATAATTATAGTGGTCGGCATACACCATACCAGCATCAATGTCGCGCGCCACAATCACCATTCTCTGAAGTGCCTTGTAGCCGAAAAGCAGCATTTCATGCTTGCTGTAAACGAGCGTGAACTCGCTTTGAGCGTGTGCGGCAATAGTCTTTACTGTGGCAGTTGATGTGAAATCATCCACCACAAGCATACCGCATCTTTCAATTGGTTGTGCGTCGGCCTTAGTGGCAAGCAGATACACATTTGCGATTTCTTTTTCTGCCAACAGTGCTTCTGCCGTGCGCAAAGTTTGCTCGGCATCAATGTATGGCAAAAAACAATCTATCACTCTTTCCATTTACTTAAATACTTATATGATTGTATAAAATCAATTAGTCGTTACTTGTTGAAGAAGTTCAACACATCTTGCATGAATGTGTGACGAGCGGCCTCGCTGTTGATACACTCAAATGGGAAACCAGCCACCACGGTGCGATATGTGCCACGGTCAACTGCCACTGCCGCTGGCTTGGTGTTTTCGGTGTAGCGCATAATGGTTGCACCTGAATTGTCGGCAGCCTTCACTGCGTCGGGCGATTCCACTGCGTAAGCCTTGTTGTTGAGGGCATTGCAGAAAGTGAAATTGCGGTCGGCTGGAAGTGCGGCGAATTGTGAAACCACACCGTTCACCTCACCCGATTGAGCAGCGCGTGATGCACGATGCTCGAAACCGAGAATTTCTTTGGCAAACTTCATTTCCACCTCAGCAGGCTTTTCCTTTTCCCAAATGTCGCTTGCCACATACGCGCCGGTGAGCATCACATTGCCACCTGCGCCAGTATAGGCTGTCACGGCATTCATAAATTCTGGAGTATAAATCTTGAATCGGCTTGGGAATGCGCCTCTGCCGTTCATTGTTTCTTTTTGCTTACCTAAAATAATGTCGAGCACCTTGTAGTCGGATGCGCTCACATTGCCTTTTTCAAATGCTGCTTCGCTCATCGACACGAATGAATAGCCAGCGCTCATGATTGAGGCTCCGTGCACGGTGGTGTAGTCGAAGTTGTTACCAGCCACCACTTGTGTGCCGGTTTCGTAGTTGCTGCGGCAAGCGCCAAAACCTGGGTCGTCGTCATCTACCCATGGCAAACGGCGTTCAAATTCATATTGCGCGCCGAGGTAGTTGTTTTGCTTCATATATGGCACGCCATGGTCTTTCTCGTCGTAGAAACCAGCCATCTTGCCAGAGTCGAACCAGTCAGGACCGCAAACACGGGTGAAGTCGTTGACCACAGCCACGGTGCCTTTGCTTTCAGCAGCCACACCGAGCGAAAGCACTTCGCTTGGGAAACTGCGGCCTCCTTCGTTCATGGCGATGATTTTATAACTGTGAATCAAGTTGTCGGCAATCTGCACGTTGAAAGTAGGTTCTTTCACCACTGCAATTTCCTTGAAACCACCATCAAGACCCACACGCTCGCACACCACATAACTCTTTGCGTCGGCGTTGGTGCTTTGTGCATCGGCTGTTGGTTGCCAAGTGAGGGTGAACGCATTCGCACCAGCCGCATTAATGGCAAAACTGTTGACAGGAAGTGGTTGCACCACATAGTCGCGATGGTCGCGCTTTGCGATAAATTTCAAGATACCTTTATAAATGGCACGGCTCACATCAAATCGGAAATTTGGATCCAAACCGTATTTCATATCAGCGAAATTCTGGTGAGAAAGAAGTTCCATCAAAAGTGCAGGGACCTCTGGCACACGAGCCTCGTAGTAAGAAGCGTCCCACATGCCGCGGCGAGTCCAGTTTGGCTCATATTTCGCACGAATCACGTCGCACACTTCCGATGACACAAGATTTGCGAAATCACGCGAGAGAACACGTGGAGTGCCGTTTTTATAGTTACCAAATGTGCTTTGTCCATCGCTTGTAGAGTAAATCAGCAAGGTGCCGATAATGTCGTCGTTCATGGTGGTGCCGGCATCGGTGTGCAAGCAGAACGAAACGTCAACTGGCACGTTCAAGCCCTCTTGCTCTGGGAGCACTTGCGAGCCACCTGCCAAGTGATTCACCCACAAACCACGGCAGCGATAGTCGTCGTTGTAATCGTTGGTGCCTTCTGATGAAGAATACACACTTTGTGGGAAACCTGCCCATTGCAAATAGTAGCGCGCACCGAGGGTGAACCAGGGGTGGTCGCCAGGGTGAACATAATCGTAAGCCACACCTTCTTTACCGAGGTGGCTTTCATAGCCGTATTTCTTGGCGATGGCCTTGTTTTCCTCAGTTGGGAGTGCCACACGGCGCACCACGTTGGCTTTGCCGCCACCCACCTTAATAGCGTCGGTGGTGATTACGCTCTTGGAGTCTTTTGAGAGGTTGGAGATGGTCACCACATCTTTGTTCAAACCCTTTTGCAACTGGAATGTGCCGAGATACACCCACACGCCGCCAGCCATAGTCTGATCTACGGTGTAATTCTTTGTGCCGCCAAGGCTGTTGACGGTGTATTTCACATCTTTAGCACTGTTTGGAAGGCTTTTGTAAGAGATATAAAGCGCAAATTCACCTGCTTCTGGCATATCCACATCGTAGCGAGCAACCGACAGGTTCTTTTTGTCTTTTGTGGCTTGCACCATGCGGTAGGTGCCTTCTGCAAATGGATTTTCATAATCGCGGTAAGTTTCACGATCGAAAGCGAATCCTGCGCCCTCGCCTTGTGTCCACGCCATCTTGCCGTTGGTTTCGCTGTAGGTGTGCTGTGAGTATTTGCCGTCCTTGTCCACAATTGATGAGAAATTGTGGGTGTCGCGCTCACGCGCGTCCCAAACGTAGGCGCCAGCGTTTTCGAGCATAGGAATGAGGAATGGCGTTACATAACTTTGGGTGTACATATCTTCCACGGTCTGGAACATACGGGCGCGTTGCCACTCCCAACGGTTGAGGCGGTCTTCAAAATACCAGCCATGGCTTTGCCAAGTGGCGATGATATTGCCGTCCAAACCTTTCTTAAAACGGCGGTTAGCATCTTGGTCGACGATGAATGGAGCGTGCTTGCGCGCATACTTCTTGTCGAAGTCAACGAAATACTTCTCCACCTCGTCACCTGCTATCAGCAAGGCAACTTTCGATTTCTTATAATCTTCACCGAGAGCAGTCTTCACATCGCTCTTGAAAGTGGCGATGGATTCGGGAGTGAATGGAATGTCGCGGAAGTTCTCACTTACGTTCACCACCACGGTATCACCCTTCAATTCCAATGACTTTGCCTTCACTGCACCAATGCCCATGTGAGCAGGCACATTTGAAGTTACAATTTGTTGCACTTTTTGAAGTTCAACATCAGAAAATTGTGCCGACACCATGCCGTTTCCCATCAAAAGAGCGGCTGTGATAGCCACAAGCGACTTTACCTGTTTTTTCATTTTAATTATAGTTTATAACGCCTACGCACTTGATACATGTGCGCATTATTTCTATTCTACAAAAATAGTTAAAACATTCCATTCCGAAAGTGTTTTTTTACCGCTTTTTAATCTGTTTTATATTTTTTAATAGTTAAATACATATTTTTAGTTTTATTAGACTTCCGGACACCCATTTTCCAGACTTTCGACCAAAGCCTATCCATCAATTATTTCTGAGAAAAATTCGCCAATAATTAACGCTTAATGGTTAAAAAACAAATTCCCCAAATCAGCCATTTAGACCGATCTGGGGAATTTAATGTATCGTTAGGATTTTAGTTTTCGCTTGCGAAGAAGTCGAGAATCTGCTTCATCAGCAAATCGCGCACTTCACGGCTAACGATGGTTTCGAATGGGAAACCGAGCACTGCGGTGCGATAGCCTTCGCGGCGGCTGACGATGCCGGCATTTCGGTTGTTTTCGGTGTAGCGCATGAATGGCATACCAAGTTTGTCGGAAGCGAAAATGGAGTTGGGCGATTCCACGCAATACACCTTGTTGTTCAACTCGTTATTATACTTAATGTCGGTATAACCAGGTATTTGCTTCACGGTTGTGGGAATGGTGTAAACCTCGCCTGTGCACGAGGCTTGATTGCCGCCCCAAGCGTAGCCCATCACATTTTTTGCGAACGCCACTTCATCAGCATTTGGCGACTGATGATCAAAGACATCGCTTGCCACATACGCGCCCGTGAGCAACACATTTGCCCCGGTTTTTGTGGCATTTTCCACAGCCTGCATCAATGCCGGTGAGAGCAATTTGTATTTGCTCGGATAAGCACCGTAGCCCACTTTGGTTTCTTTTTGCTTACCGGCAATAATGTCAAGCACCTTATAACCCTCCAATTTTGCCACGCCTTGTTCCACTGCTTTCACGCTGGTGGAAACGAACGAGTAGCCAGCCGCCATGAGCGATTCGCCATGCACGGCAGGGAAATCGAATGTGTTGCCGGCTATCACTGCGCCCTCGTAGTCGCTATGCGAACTTCCGAATCCACCACGAGCATCGCTCCAGCCTGCGCTACGGCGTTTCTCATACTGGCTGCCGATATAGTTGATGCCCTGAATGTATGGCACACCGTGGTCGGTTTCGTCGGTGAAGGTAGCAAAATCGCCTTCATCAACCCAGTCGGGTGCGCTCACACGAGTAAAGGCATTCACCACCATGGCTGTGCCTTTTGAAGCAGGGGCGACACCGAGCGAAAGCACTTCGCTTGGGAAACTGCGGCCGCCATCATTCATCGCCTGAATGCGATAAGAGTGAATTTCGTTATCGGTCACTTTTGCCATATACTCCGCACGCTCCACCACGGCAATTTCCTTAAATGCGCCACCGTGTGCACCCACACGCTCGCTCACCACATATGTGGTTGGCATGGCTGTGGCTTCAAGACTATCAACGGTTGGTGCCCAAGTGAGCAAATATCCACCGTCTTTAGGAGTGATGGCAAACGAATTGACAGGCAGCGGTTGTACCACCACATCTCGATGATCGCGCTTGCCGATAAACTTCAAAATACCTTTATAGATGGCGCGGCTCGACGAGAACAGGAAATCGGGGTCGAGACCGAGACGCATATCAGCGAAATTCTGGTGCGACAAGTATTCGAGCAACATACCAGGCACTTGTGGCACACGAGTTTCATACAGGTTTTGCTGGCTTAGACCACGGTTGGTCCAATGAGGGTCGAACTTTGCGCGCGCATCATCCACCAACTGGCGACCCACCATGTCGGCAAGGTAGCGCGACACGATGCGAGGCGTGCCGTCGGCATAGTTGCCGAAATTGTTGGCGCGATAGAGGCTGAGTGTGCCGATAGTGGCATCATCGGAGGTGACACCAGCATCGGTATGGAAGGCGAACGACAAATCGAGTGGCACACGCAAACCTTTTTCCTGATTTGGGATAGCTTGCGAACCTCCAGCCAAATAGTTCACCCACTCGCTACGGCTACGAAAATCGTCGGCGTAGTCGGTAAGTCCGTGCGACACGGTGTAAACACTATCGGGGAAGCCGCACCACTGCAAATATGAGCGTGACCCTTCCACAAAGCGAGGCGCGCCACTGGTGATATACTTGTATTCAACACCGTCCTGCTGAAGAGCCGAACTCCAGTTGTAGCCACCAGCACGAGCGATATTTTCCTCGGTGGCAGGTAGTGCGCATCGGGCAATGTTGCCCATACCGCCACCCACTTTAATGGCATCGGTAGTCACCACTCCATTCTTGCACTTGCTGGCGTTGGTGACGGTGAGCACCTCCTTGTTCATGCCCTTCTTGAGAGGGAATGTGCCGAGATACACCCACACGCCTCCCGACATGCGCTGATTCACAGTGAAGGTGCGAGTGATGCCGCTGGCGTTCACAATATATTGAGCATCGTTCACGCTGTTGGGGAGCGTCTTATAAGAAATATAGAGGGCGAAATCGCCATCTTCAGGCATTTCCACATCGTAGGTGGCTTTGGAGAGTTCGCCTTTCTTCACCGCCTCCACCATTCGGGCGGAGCCATCAGTGAACGGATTCTCAAAATCCTTGTAGGTGGCTTGCTTGTGGGCAAAACCCACGCCGGCATCAGCCCACGCCTTCTTACCATTCTTTTCGGCATAGGTGCTTTGGGCAAGATAGCCATCATTATCCACAATCATTTCCACCGTGTGCACATCGCGCTCACGAGGGTTGAACACATAAGCACCTGCATTTTCGAGCATCGGCATCACATAGGGAAGCACATAACTCATGGGATATAGGTCCTCGATGGTTTGGAACAAGCGAGGGCGCTGCCATTCCCAGCAGTTGATTTTTGGCTCGTAGTACAAGCCGTGGCTGTGCCACATGGCTATCAAATTGCCATCAAGTGCCTTAGAGTAGCGGCGCGACGGACTCACTTCGGTGACAAATGGTTCGTGCTTGCGCACAAACTTCTTCGGGAAGGTGTAAAAATACTTTTCCACATCGTCGCCATTCACGGTGATATACACCTGCTTCACTTTGGCATTGTCGGCAAACTGGGCTTTGATGCCAGCCTTCAGTTTGCCCACAAATTCGGGCGTGAGATAAATGCGCGAGAAATTATCGGTGAAATCAACCTTGAGGCTGTCGCCCGACTGCGTGAGCGAATTCACCTTCACATTGCCGATGCGCATGTTCGGCTCCATCATCGGACGCAACACCGAAAGCACACGCTCACTCTCGGCCTCGCCCATGGTTTGGGCATAAGCCATGACGCAACTCGCTGATAGAGCCAACGCCAGTACCAACTTTTTCATATTCTTAATTTGATGTATGATATAAAATTTGAGAAGCTGTTTTTATCTCGGAAATAAAAACAGCTTCTGAGCTTATTAATCGTTGGCGTGGAATGCCACCAGACCTGGCATTGAGGCACGCACTATTTTCTTGATGTTTGCACCATAGCGACCTGCCACCGAAAGCAGCACCTCGCTATACTTACATGCCACCGAACCCACAAAGCACAATGGATAGTTCTTATAGTCGTACTGTAAGATGGTGCGCTCGAAGAATCGTACAAACTCGTTATACACTAAATTGTAAACGTATTCATCATCCAAATGGTCAGCCAAGAAGAAACTGTAGTTGCGCAAATTTCGGTTGGCGTGAGGGTTGTTATACACCTCGTCCATCACCATGTCGGCAGTCACGCCAAACTCTTCCACAAATTTGTCTCTCAAATCCACCGGAACAAGACCTTTCAGAATGTCGCCCACAAAAAGGCGGCCCATGGCTGCACCACTGCCCTCATCGCCGAGAATATAGCCGCCAGAACGCACACGCTGCACAATTTCCTTACCATCGTAGAGGCAAGAGTTGGAACCGGTGCCGAGAATGCACGCAAGTCCTGGCTCATGTACCAGCAAACCGCGAGTGGCACCCACCAAGTCGGAGTCGACACTGACTGGCGTCTTGAACTGGGCAACAAGTGAAGATTCAACAATTTTGTTTTTTTCGGGGCTGGAGCAACCTGCGCCATAATAGTAAACGTGGCTCCAGCGGCGCTTGAAAAATTCAGCAGGGAGACCGAGGCGAATGATGTGGCTGATTTCCCTTCGGGTTTGGAAGAAGGGGTTCAAACCTTCGGTATAGGCATGACCTATGATGGTGTCGCCTTGCACCAGTGCCCACTCTGTGCGAGTGGAGCTGCTCTCTGCAATCACTTTGATATTTTCGCTTGCCATAAGATAATTTAGACTTCAATAACTGAAGACAGATTTTTCAAAATTGATTTCCTATATCAATTTTTTAGAAGAATTTTAGTTTTATAGCGCAAAATTAGTCCTATTATCATAGTCACACAAAGAAACACGAGATTTTCACACGAATTTAACACCCGAAAACATCTATTAACCCAAAAGTCAAAACGAGACGGGTGTGTAAAGAACGATTTTAACATCTTTACACACCCGTTAGGTTTTGTTGGATTATTTCTAAATTAGTGCTTCACCATCACTTTATGAGTTGACACTTGACCAGAAACATATACTTTAAGCACATACATGCCTGAAGCCATATCAGCCACATTCACGAAGTTGGCACCATTTGCAGCCACGAGTTGACCCTTGGTGTTGAAGAGTTCCACCTTCTCGATGAGGGCATCGGCAGCAGCCACGATGTAGTCGGATGCTGGATTTGGACCAACAGTCACATGGCTCACTTGGTTCATATCGTTGATACCGCTTGTAGAAGCCTTGAGCACATTGTCGAACTTCATGGTTCCACTCAAACCGAATGGGGCTTCGGTATCAGAACCCTTGCGCAATCTGTAGCCCACAAACTGGTAGGCCTTGCCTGCCTCAAGAGCAGAAAGCTTCTTGGTGATGTATTTCCAACCGTGGAAGTTGACTGCGCCAAGAGGTTCAACCACTTCTGCTCCATTTTCATCACTGAAAACGGCACAGAGTGTATTGTAACCCATATCACCCCAAACGTGCGCACCGAGTTGGTCGCCTACGTTGAATTTCTCAGCGCCTGGCTTATTCATGCGGAATTCAACCACACCACTTGGATCGTAGTTGGCGAATGTGTATGCCATCTGAATAGCCTTGCTGCCAAACAACTTATCAGTTACGGCAGTCAACTTAGCAGTAGAAGGATTCGCACAATCTCGTTCAATTAATTGATAGTCAGCCACAGCCTCGAAATCAGCCACCACTGTGCCGTCTTTAGCCTCGCCGGCATCAACAGCGGTAAACTTATATTCCTTGCCTGCCTCCAGTTGCAAACCGATAGTGTCGCAAAGGGTCTTATCCACCACGAAGCGGTATTCTTCGCCAGGAACGAGGGCTTTCAGCAATGGAAGTTTGCAATAGCCGTAAGCATCGCCTGCCTTGTTGTTCTTGATGGCGCGCTTGCTGAAATCGAGTTGATTGCCCGCTTTGTCATAAACATGGAAATAGCTCGACAAGTTGTAGGCGTTGAGCAAGTGAGCGGTTCTAAATTCCATGAAGGCACCAGCCTTGAAGTGAACTTGGTCGCCATCGGCAGGGAACACAGCCAATGGATAGATGTGGTTGCGGTCGGCAGTCTTGAACTTGAAAGTGAAATCTTCGGGCATTTCCACGCCACCACCGTGCTTAGCGCTCTTCTTGAGCGTTACGGTGTATTCAGTGTTCACTTCATAAGCATCGGTAGGAGTGAAAATCATGCGATAGTTGGTGTCTTCCCACTTCACTGTGCCCTCCACCTTAGGAGTGATGGTGAGAGCTGCCTCGGTGGCATCAACGTCCATATCCCAGTTGAATTGGAACACGAGAGGCTCGTTACACTTCACTGGAGCATCGCCATCTTTCCATACTGGAGAGTAAGAAACCACAGCAGGAGGAGTGCTACGCACGCGCTTCATATCCACATTCATGTAAGTGGCATCGTCGGCTTTCACCTCAATTTGCACTGTCTTGGTCTCATATTCTGGGTTGGAGATTTCCACATTGTAAGTGCCTGGATTCACATATTTGAACACGAAGATACCATTGAAGTTGTTGTCGGTGGTGTAGGTTTGCACCACGGTGCCTTCGCCATCAATCAGTTTCACGAGAGCGCCGTTCACTGGCTGACGCTTGTCGGCACCATACATCACGAGGATGCCCTCGCGTGGACGGCGGTCGTCGCGCACGTTACCCATCACCACACCAGTGGTCAATTTACCGGTAATGCCGAAGAAACTGTCGGCACCACGAGAGAAGTTGAAACCTTCCACCCAGCAATAATCCTTGTTGATAAGGCGGTAAGTTTCGGGATAATAGTCGTGGAACGATCCTTCATCGAGCATGGCGTTGGTCTTGTTGCCACGAAGCACGCCGTAGCCTTGAGTGCCCCATGATGGCTGGAAGTTCCAGTCGCCCCACACTTGGTAATTAGGGCTGCTCCACACTGTACATTCGTTGCCAATGATGAATGGAGCCAATTTTTCGGTGAGCACTTTGCTTTGTGGATTCTCTGGCTGGTCGGTGTAGCCACGGAAGAAGCCCATAGGAAAATTAACGCGTGCACCCTCGCCCTGACCAGTAGCGTTGCTGTGGATTGAGTAGAACACGTCGGCACCGCTGTTGTTACACAGGCGAACGATGGTTGAGAGCGCCAGGTCGTCGTCCTCGGTGTTGGTTTCGCGCGAAACGGTCACCTTATAACCTTTTTTCCACAAAATTTCACGAAGTGCAAAGCACTTATACATATTGGAGTTTGATTCCCAGAAGCCCATAGTGTCGCCTTGCGCGTAGGGATAGATGGGCACGTTACGGTCGTCGCTGGAGTGGCCACCGTGACCGGGGTTGATATACACATGAGGTTGGTCGGTACTTGCATTGGCAAGATTAAAACCTAACGCTGCAACAAACAGCAGCATTACTGAAATTAAGATAGATTTTTTCATCGTTGCTCGCTGTTTAATTATTCGTTGATATTAATTGTCATTTGATAAAGCAGACCATCGATTGTGGTGTAAACAATCTTGCCGGCAGCGGCAGTTGGCTGCATCGACATTGATGTTTCAGGGGTCAAGTTGGTCTTGAAAGTGCCATCAGCCTTAATCAGCATGATTTGTGAAGAAGTGAACTGATGACCGTCGTCCTTGGCATTTTGAGCCACGATATAGTCGTTGTTGTACCAGCATGGCATTTCATATTTACCGAGCATAGAAAGCACCTTGCCGTTGAGGTCGGTGACCACGATGCCCTTGCCAGCAGCGAAGAATGCCACCTTCTTGCCATCGGGAGAGAGCGAAGCCCACAGATAGCCAGCGTAAGATGGCACTGGGGTGTATTCCTTGGTCACGCCATTTTTGGTGATGTAAAGCACTGAACCTTGCACACACACAGCGGTGCCCAAACCCTTTGCTGGGGCAAACGATTTCTTTGCGCCCTTGAAGCCATTGGCACGAGTGCCCAATTCAGGGCGAACATAGCCGTGTTGCGCCTCAAGCACCACTTCGCTCTTGGCTGTGGCGTTGTCGTAACGCATACCTGTGCGGTAAATCAAGCGATTGTCGCCCATCTTTTGAGTCACATAGTAAACATCGCCATTCGCGCTGAACGAAGCGTCGATACCTGCGCCCATTTCATCGCTGATGCGGCTCACCACATTGTCGGCGAAATCATACATCTTCAAGCCATACGATTCACCGCTCGCAAAAAGCAGTTGAGAGCCAGTGCTGTTGAGCACTGGATAGTAGGCTGGTCCTTCCACGCCCTTGAGCAACCGTGTGTTAGAGGTCACAGTCACCTGCTGCGCGCTTGCCACCAGAGCAAGACCACCTACCAAAGTAAGTAGAGTTTTTTTCATCTTGTATAAAAGTTAATTAGTAATGTCGTTAGCACAATATGCAAAGTTAATGATAATTTTCCTAATATCCCCAAAAACCAAAAGTTAAAACACACCCACCCCACCCAATATCACCGCCAAAATCACCACCCAGCGGTTAGCAATAAGCAAGTTTGTGGCTGATTTTAACCACGAATTTCACAAATTACACGATTTTTTCTATGTTGAATCTGTTGAATTTTGTGTGTGGTCCCCTGCCCTTACCCACAAAATTCTAACTTCCAACTTCTAACTTCTAATTTCTCAAAAAGGCTACTGTCCGGTTTCGCCGTTGGCGATAGCGGATTCGTCGGACTCGGTACTATCGCTGTGGACTACGGTGATTTCTTCTTCGCATTCAACGGCATCGGGCTGGGTGACTACGGTCACGTTGTAGTAGGTGGTTTTGTCGGCTTTCACCTCCAATTCGTAGTCTTCCACACCGTCGATAGCCACCAGATAGCGTCCGGGACGCACACGAGTGAAGCAGTAGAAGCCATTGTTGTAATTGTCGATTTGATAGGTTTGGATAGGATTTCCTTCCAAGTCGCACAACTCCACAGGCACGCCGTTGAGAGGCTGATAAGCATCTTTACCGAAAGAAGTGAGTCTTTTGCCCTTGCGTGGATAGTCGTAGCGCACAATGCCAGCCACCATACCGAACTGCTGCGCTGGGCGGTTGAAGAATTTATCCAGCGAACGACTGTTGATGGTAGCCAACAGTCCGCAATAGTCTTTGTTAAGCAGACGCTCGCGCTCTATCTGATAGTCGTGGAAACAGTTTTCAACCAAAATGCCTGGCAATTTGTTCCATCTAAACACGCCCAAGCCAGAACGATTGCGATAGAACGACCAGTCGCCATGAGTAAGACCTCCACGGCTCCATGAAGTGGCCTCGCAGTCGGCGAGGTTCGATGCCACGATTCCAGCAAGTTCTTCACTGCCTTCGGCAGTGCCTCCACCGTCGTAACCACGATAAATGGCAAATGGAAAATTCACACGGCGAGTGGCAGACCCTGAAGAATTGCTATGAATGGCGAAAAACACATCAGCACCGCTATTGAGCGCCAACTGGTGAATTTCGAAAAGGTTCAAATCGTCGTCAGTAGTGTTGTTGACACGCGACATAAACACCTCGTAGCCACGACTACGCAAAATATCCTTCATAGCCATAGCGCCTTTCAAATTGCTGTCGGACTCGTAGTATTCCACACGAGCCTGCATACCCTCGTTGTAGAATGGGCATGGACGGTCGTCGCTGTCGTGTCCACCGTGACCGGGGTTCAAAAACACGCGTGGACGAATCTGCCCAGCCACCACACCAGTGTTTTGTGGGCGGCGTTTTTTTGAGCGATGTGGAACGGTTTGCTCCTGCGCTGCTTTTTTTGTTTTTGGAGGTGGCACTTCACCTTGGCTACGAGTGCTGCGCTGTGCCATGGCTGGCACCGACAGGGCGAGGCAAGTGATGAGTGCTATTGAATATTTTATAAATTTCATTATTCCTTATATTGTTTTGAGCAAGCCATTAGGAGCTGCCATTATTGGTTTGCCTCCTGATTTTCGGCAGCCTGCTTCTCTGCTTCGATTCGTGCGGCCTCTTCTGCCTTTTCCTTCGCTATGCGCTCTGCTTCCAAGCGCTCTTGCTCCAAGCGCACCTCACGCTCTTCTGGAGTTTCGAGCGTAAGCAGTTTCACGCTACCGCCCTTGGTGGTGTAGATCACGTGGTTGCCGCTTACGGAAGGCATCACACACTCACCACTGGCAAGCGACTGAATGCCCCCAGTGCCATCAGCACGGAAAATGATGATGTTGTAGCCCAGTCGGCCACGACCTTGAGCCACAATCAAATCGTTGTTATACCACTTTGGCATCAAGCAACCACTGAGTTTGTTGAGCACGCGCCCATTAGTAGCGTCGCAAATGTAAAGTCCCATAGCAGGCACATGGAAAAGCACCTTGCTGCCATCGGGCGACACATCCACCCACAGATAGCCTGTCTGCACATTCACTGGTGAATAAGTGTGCTTCTCGCCATTGCGATAAATATAGAGTTTTGAACCAAGTGCCCAAGCAAAGGTGCCAGCATCACGAGTGTTCCATTCCTTCTGCTCGCCCACCACGGCTGTACCATCAGTGCCGTTAATGGCGTGAACTGCGCCATGCTGAGGCGAAAGCACCTCACGGTCGGAGCCAGATTCGGGGTCGTATTCCCTGCCCGAACGGAAAATAAGGTGGTCTTTGTTGATTTTCATCGACACATAGTACACCTTGCCGTTTTTGCCGAAGATAGCCTCAAATCCAGGCACACCTTCATCGGCAACCACGTCGCGCTTTTGAGTGTCGAGGTCGTATATGTAGAGTTTTTTCGCATCAGTAGGAGCAGAGATCACTTTTTTGCCGTCGGGGCTGAGTTGTGGGAAATAGCCCTCGCATCGCAAATTCTGCTTGCTCCTCACATACACATGGTTAGCGGCTGTGGCACAAACCGCTAAAAATGATAATGCGATAAACAAAATTTTTCTCATCGTTTCTTTTTTCCTTAATAAAATACTCACAAAGTTACGAATAAATGACCACAATGCCAAAAACCGAAAGCGTGCCACCACGTTCACAGAGCGACTTTTAACGCAAAAAATCGCACCGAGAGCATGGCAGAGCAAGCACATTTTGCAAAGTACAAAATTAGTTTAAAAAATAATAATAAGGAGAGTCAACAGGTCAACAAGCCAACGAGTCAACGAGAGATTGAGTCAACGAGTCAACGAGCCGACGAGCCAACAGGTCAACGAGGACATAAGGGTGCGCAATTCGAAAATTCGAAATAACGATTCTTCGAAAATTCGAGGATTCAAGAATTCGTGGAGGTGGATAGACAAAAAAGGAGGAGAAATCTCAAAAATTTCTCCTCCCTACAGTTATTCAATCACTTCTTTTTATTCTCTTGTCAGTTTTTGAACACCGTCAACCCAAAGATTAGTCTTGTTGCCCATTTTCTGGTTCCAAAGTGAATTGCCACTTACCTTACCGAGATCAAATCCGGTTTCAACACACTTTTTAATATACACATCGTAAGTTGTGCCCTTACTTGAGTCAATTTCGATTGCTGCTTTACCTTCTGCTTTTTGGGAAGCATTGAATGTACAGTGGTCGAAAGTGGCAGTTTGTCCAATATTTGACCCTTCGTTGTAAAGAAGGGTGCACTTGCCTTTACAATTGAATATGCAATTAGTGAACTTAACGATTTTGCTGCCGTATGTCCAAATGTTGTAGTCGACAGCAGTTTGGGTGAATGTGCAGCTCACAAACTCGGAATTTTCGGCATAACAGAACATCTTACCCACGATTTCACAGTTTTCATATTTAATGGTTTTTGCATGCTGAATGCCTACATAATCATTCTGTCCATACACAAGTTCCACATTGTGGAATGTAGCTGTCTTATTATGCCATGCTACTGCTGCTGGCACTTCAATCTTAGCGCCCTTGTTGCCAATGATGTCGATATTGTCGCCCACGGTAGCTGGCAACTTATAAGTGGTGTTAGGAGCCAATTTCACAACTGCACCGTCGGTAGCGAGTTTTGTTGCAAGTTCGTCATTGTTGGCAACTATCAATTCATCTTCAATAGGGTCTCTGTAATCGGCATCAGTGAAAGCAGGGTCGATTTCCACATTCATGTCGGTTGTGGCTGTAATCAAGTTACCATAGATGTTGGTACGGTAGTTGCCTTGTAATGGCACATTGGTGAAAGTGCGGTCAACGGTAGTTACGCCGTCGGTAATCTGCCACTTCACATCCACCACGCTCTTAGTTTCCTTACCCACGAGCAGATAGTCCATGCTCAAATAGTCGTAACCCTCCTTTGGGAAAGTTTCGCCTGTAGGAATGGCGTTGAGGTCGCAAGTCACTTCAGTCTCACCGCTCACTTCACCAGTGAGCAAGTTGAGAGCGTTGGCAATGCCACTAACCTGCACCTTAGTTTTTGCATCAGCCTTCTTAAAGCCAAGTTCCACAGCCTTGTTCATGTCCTTGGTGCCCACATTGAGCTGTGCAAACGGACGATAGAGTTTCACAGGATTCTCCACTTCAGTGCCAGCAGTATATTCATAGCAGCGGCAGAATGCGTCGAGAGATTCATCATTGGCTTTCATACCTTCATAGTTCACAATCACCTTACCAGTTTCGTCGATGGTGTAAGGTGCTGCGGCATTAGCTGCCCAGAACACAATTTTATACTTCTTGCCAGTGATAAGCGAAAGCTGGACATCAGTGCTCAAATTGATTGCCTTTTCACCTGTTGGAATTGTGGTAACACGATTGTTGTTTTCATCAAAAACCATGTATTTCAACACGGTTGCAGTTTTTCCATCGGCAAAAGCCTTCTTGGCACCCTTATTTGGGCGTGTGCCAATACTGTTAGGCAGTTGCACTTTAAATGATGTGGTCACAGGTTCGCCACCTACGAGTTCTTGGGTCTCGTCGTTCGAACACGATGTCGTCAGCAGCATGGCTGCCACGGCAAACATTGAAAATAATTTAGTTTTCATTTCGGTTAATTTTTTGAGTTAATTAATTTATTTAAGAGAATCATTTTATCCAATTACATTTTCATACTACAGCACTTCATAGTTGTATTCCCCGTCAAACTTGGTAACTACGCCTATACCACCCGAAGCACTCGTGGTGAGGAAATGCCCTCGCACCACAGTGAGTTTGTTGCGCACAATGGGCACATCTATCGGATTGGTGCTGCTCAACAGAGTGCCATCTCGGTCAAACACCTCAAGACGCACCGACACACTCGACCCGTGTCCATTCACGAGCACCATATCATGCCCCAGTTCTGTATCGCTCTCCGACAGCACTTTCATACCGCTGTCAAACGAAATGCCAGTCCATGAATCATTGGGACGATTGGTCCACACATTGAATGAGAATGGGAGGAAACCTGTGTAAATAAACCGTATCTTGAAATCGGCAATGTTGATTTTACTCATAGCCACCTCATGGTCAGTTTTCGACATAGGTGCATTTTTGCCAGCCCTCGACACCACCACCATAGCAAGGAACTTTTCAAGGTCGGAGCTTACAAACTTGTATTTAGCAAGCGGACGCTGCATAAATACTGTGGCAGTATTCACTCCCTCGGTAATAGAATTATGCACTACAGCATCACACTCGCCACGGAATGCTTGACGAAGGTCATTATTACCGGTATAGCCTTCGCGGTCGCAATAGGTCACTTCCATGAAGTTGGAGGGATCATAATATAGGTTAGTCAATTTGCCATGCTCCACATAGTCGGTCCACACAAGGAACTTATATGCGCCAGGGGCAAGCTTAAGGGTGACTGTATGGTTAAGATTTGTGGTGTCGGTGCCAGCCTCCATCACCACTGCAGATGGATCTGAGGCGACAGAGCCATTAGCGTCAACACGATATGCCTTCACTATATAGCGAACATCAATATCGGCAGGTCGCAAAGGGAGCATAGATGGCACACGGTTTTGCGTATAGTCGATTTCGGTGTGAAATCCCCATTTCAGGGCATCGGTAAAGTCAAGAAGAAGTACAAATTCCTTCGTTTCGCCACCACCTTGCTCACCATCGTCAGGAAACTCGTGGACATCACACGACACAAGACCTGCCACAGCCAATATGGCGATGCACATATAGAGCAATATGTGAGTCATGCGTTTCATTTGATGTATCTACTCACGTCAAAGCGATAACTGATGGCGAGCGACACACGGTCGAGCCCGAAGAATGTGCGATGGCAAGTATCCACGAGTTTTCCGTCAGGGCAATTCTCGAATTTATCGTAATTCAGCCGATATACTCCCACTCCCAGCGACGGTTCAAGCCACCAACGATGATTCTTGCAGAGGGGAATGCGCACACCTATACCCAAGCCACCACCTAAAGCAGGGGTGTTACCATTGCGGTCCTGATAGCGCCATTGTCCGCCTTTTGCATAATTGAAAAAGCCCAAACCAAGATGCGCATCAGCCCACCACTGCGCATTTTGCCCAGCAAACCACCACTTAAAGGTTGGCATTAAGGTAAACGTGCGAAACTTAGTGGTGCGGTGGAAATAATTCAAGGCTGAGTAATAAATCCACAATTCTGCCGAAAGACGCTGGCTAAACTGATATTCCACTCCCACATTGCCAATGAGCATACCCCACCCCACAGGATTGGTTTTCACAAACAAAAAATCAGCGCCCTTCGCCAAAGAATCAACTTCAGCAAAGCACGCCTTATGGGAATGACACAAAGTGTCGGCATCAAAAGCCATATCAGATGGCACAATGCTTCTACTACTACCAGCTTCGGATTGAGCATCCATTCTGCCAATATTTGCGCATAAAATAATCAATATTATCATCCACAGACTTCTCATGTTTGTGATAAATAAAGTCTTAAAAGCTCATTGTTGTAAAGCTGAACGTTTTCCGCTATTAGTAATTATAGCACCGAGGTTAATCAATTACCCTGTAATATAGACTTTCGCATATTAGTCCATGCTATGGTTATTCACAAGTCGTTGATAATTTAGTAATAACAGTGTTATTTTTTCTAAAATAACGATGCAAATATATAGAAAAAAAAAAAAACTACAATGTTAATTTATGTGTATTATTAAGTTGTAATAGTTAATTTAAACTAACGACTAAACCAAACGATTATAGATGGAAAAAAGGAGGAGAAATTTTTGAGATTTCTCCTCCTTTGAGTTTTAAGATAATTGTTGTAGTAAGGTTTTTTTAATGCGTCAACGTATTAGTTGGAAAAGTGCGTCGGAAGCCGAAGCGAAATCTACAAGCGAAGTGTAAACGCAGCTTGCGATACCCAACAACACGATACCCATCACGCAGATAATCATACCTGCCTTCTCTGTCCAGTGTGACTTGAACGTTGGGATTGCACATTCGTCCTGACGGATGAACATGGCTTTTACCACGAGCAAGTAGTAGTACAGTGAAATGATGGTATTAATTAAAGCAATCAATACAAGTACGTAAATAGCCACATCTGCTCCATGAAGCGCGCCAGCAAATACGAAGAACTTGCTGAAGAAGCCTGCGAATGGAGGAATACCAGCCAACGAGAACATAGCCACCATCATAGTGAATGAGAGCCATGGGTTGGTTTTGAAAAGGCCATTGTAATCATCTGTGGTCACCTTGCCAGTCTTGCGCTCGATGGCTGCAATCACGCCGAATGCCGCAAGGTTGGAGAAAATGTAAACCACCACATAATACATCATTGAAGCCATACCGAGCGTGTTGGCAGCAATCACACCGAGCATGATGTAACCAGCTTGTGAGATTGAAGAGAATGCCAAGAAACGCTTGAGGTTGCGCTGACGCACTGCGAAGAGGTTACCAATGGTGATGGTGAGCACAATCACTGCATAGAGCATCCATTTCCAAACGTCGGCGTAAACGGCACCGAACACTTGGGTGAGAATCACAAGGAATGCGAATGCGGCTGCACCCTTAGAAATCACAGAAAGGTAACTGGTCACAGCGGTTGGAGCACCTTGGTAAACGTCGGCGGTCCAGTTGTGGAATGGAACAAGCGAGAGCTTGAAGCCCACACCAGCAATCACAAACGCCACTGCCACGATGAGCAGAGCCGACTGCTTCGACACGAGCACTTCACCGATGGTGGCGAAGTTGAGCGAACCGCTCAAACCGTACACGAACGACACGCCGAGCAGCATGATGGCTGACGAGAAGATGGCTGTGAAGATGTATTTGGCAGCGGCTTCGCGCGATTCGTAATGGTTCTTCTCAAATGCTGCAAGGGCTGCGAGTGGCAATGAAGCCGTTTCGAGGCCGATGTAGAACAAGAGGAAGTTGCGCGCCGATACCATGAGGAACATACCGAAAAGTGTGAGCATAATCAACTCGTAGAATTCGCCACGGCGAACGCTTACGAAGTCGCTATTAGTCCACTTCACGGCTTGAAGAATCACAAGGAATGTGCCGATATTGAGAATGCCTTTCATCGCCCAAGTGGCCTGGCTTTGCTCAAACATACCTGCAAAGGCGATGCCTGTGCAGCATGGAATGAAGCTGAAAGCAGTGTAGAGAGCGAACGCAGCCGCAGTGAAAAGAGGAAGTCCTTTCTGGCACTTGGCTGGCATAAAAGTGTCATAGAGAAATACTAACAAGAATGTAGCCAACAGACCGATTTCTTGAGGCATCATTAAAAATTGAGAATAATCCATTTTGTATCTTATCGATTTTTAAATTCAACACTTTTATTAAAGAACATTCTTAATAGCGTCAACTACAGGGAGGAAACTATCGCGAATGATGTCGCCGAAAAAGTTAGGGAAGCAACCGATAGCCGCCACAGAGCAGATGAGCACAGAGGTGCTGAAACGCTCATACCATACAGCGTCGGTGAGCTCGCGGTGATGCTCGTTTTGAACCTCACCAAAGAGCAGCTTGCCTACCACACGCAAGATGTAAACCGCAGTGATCACGATTGATGCGCAAGCAGCCACGGTGAACACGCGTTGGAGCAAACCAGCCTCTTGGAACGAACCGAAGAAGATGGTCATTTCGGCTGCGAAACCGCTCAAACCTGGCAAACCAAGCGAAGCCAAACCTGCAATCACATAACCTACACCAAGGTAAGGCATGATGTGCATCATACCACCCATGTCGCGAATGTCGCGGGTGTGGGTACGACCGTAAATCTGACCGATGAGGGCGAAGAAGAGTGCTGTCATCAAACCGTGAGAGAGCATTTGGAGCACAGCACCAGTCATAGCAGTCTGGTTATACATCAAAATTGCAAAAAGCACCATACCACAGTGGCTCACTGATGAGTAAGCGTTGATGTACTTGAGGTCGGTCTGCACACATGCGCTGAACGCACCATACACGATGCTGATACCAGTGAGTGTGAGGAAAATCCAACCGAGTTCGGTAGCGGCGTAAGGCATCAAGTAGATAGCGATACGGAAGCAACCGTAACCACCAAGCTTCATCAACACACCTGCGTGGAGCATCGACACTGCTGTAGGGGCTGATGCGTGACCATCAGGCGACCAAGTGTGGAATGGGAACATAGCACCAAGCACACCGAAACCAACGAACGCCATTGGAAAGAGGTAGAGCTGCCAATCGTGAGGAATGGCATTGTTCTGAGCCACTTCAAGGAGGTTCATGGTGAGGTTGCCGTCAGCAGAAGAATGATAGTAGATACCGAGAATGCTGAGCATCAGGAATGCAGAGCCACCCATCAGCATCAATGTAAGTTTCATTGCAGAGTAGTTCTTGTTGCCCGAACCCCATACACCGATAAGGAGGTACATAGGAATAAGAGCCACCTCGTAGAACATAAACATGGTGAAGAGGTCAACAGAGATGAAGAAGCCAAACACACCAATAGAGAGGAGGAAGAACCACATGAAGAACTGGCGAGGCAGTGGGTTGATTTCCCATGATGCAAACACACCGGCAAACACGATGAACGCAGAAAGCAGAATCATCACCACCGAAACGCCATCGACGCCAAGCGCCAGATTAATATTCAGAGGGGCATACCAGCACCAGCTGTCGGTAAGAAGCATTTGAGCATCGTTACCGGCACCGCGCTCTTGCAAGAAGTAAACCACCAGATAGACGGCCATAGCCACCAGCACAGTGGCACCTGTAGCAGCAACGGTTCTAATCGCCTTGATGCCCTTGTTTTGACAAAGAGCCAGTCCCAGAAGAGTAAGGAGTGGGACAATTACGAAATAAATTAATATATTATCGAAAATCATAATCAATTTAAATTAAAGAACCATTGTTTAGATGAGTACACACGCCATAGTCACCACAGCAAGGAGAAGGGCTCCCATGAGGTAAACATATACATAGCTTTGAACATTACCCGATTGCAAACGGCGAATTGCGAAGCTGCAACTGTTGGTGAGGTCGGCAAGCAGATTGAAGAAACCGTCGATGCAGTGGCGGTCGAACCATGCGATAGGTTTGCAAATCTTTTGGAAAATCACCTTATGGGTAAGGAACTGATAGAACTCGTCCATGTAGAAACGGCGATATGCTGCCTCCCACAAGCCGCTGCAAGCATTCTTCATGCGAGTTGGGAGCGGATTTTCCTTATAGTAGAGCTTAAATGCAAGACCAATGCCCACAAGAGCAACGCACACACTTGAGATAGCCACGGTCCAGTTGGTGTGGGTGTGGAGCGCATGACCGTCAACGGTCACGAGTTCACCGAATGGCACCAAACCGCAAACCACAGAAATAGCAGAGAGCGCAATAAGAGGCAAACTCATGGTCCAAGGACCTTCATGTGGGTGTGCATGGGCTTCATGCACTTCGTGTTCCTTCCAGTGGAAGATAAGGAAGTAGATACGGAACATGTAGAACGCTGTCATACCTGCTACCATCGACATCCACAAGCCCCAAACGGTGCCCTTTTCGTAGCAAGCCACCAAGATTTCGTCCTTAGAGAAGAAACCTGCGAATGGAGGAATACCAGAAATTGCCAAGCAACCGATAAGGAATGCAATATTGCTGATAGGCATATATTTGCGCAAACCGTGCATCGCGCTGTTTTCATTGCTGTGAACAGCGTGAATCACTGCACCGGCAACGAGGAAGAGCAATGCCTTGAACATTGCGTGAGTGAAGAGGTGGAACATTGAAGCCATATAGCCCAGACCGCCTTCTTCGCCTACGCCAGCCGCGGTGCTCACACCGAGGGCTGTCATCATGTAAGCAATTTGAGAGAGTGTGGAGAATGCGAGCGCACGCTTGATGTCGCTCTGCACGCAAGCCACTGCAGCAGCGTAGAATGCTGTGAAAGCACCAGTCACTGCCACCACGTTGATAGCCACGTCGCAAATCACATAGAGTGGGAACAGACGAGCCACCAAGAACACACCAGCCACAACCATGGTAGCAGCGTGAATCAACGCTGATACTGGGGTTGGACCCTCCATTGCGTCGGGGAGCCAGATGTGGAGTGGGTACATTGCCGATTTACCAGCGCCACCGATAAAGATGCAAATCAGTGAGAGTGGCAAAGCAGGAATACCGAAGAACTCAACAGCGCCAAGCTGTGAAGCGATGGCTTCGGGATTGCTGAGCAATGTAGAGAAGCTCAATGCGCTACCGCCTTCAGGCACGAGATTGGTGAGAGTGCTGACAGCAAAGCCGAGCACAATCACACCAAAGAGGAAGAAGAAGTCGGCCAAACGAGTGACGATAAACGCCTTCTTCGACGCGTGGATAGCCGCAGGTGAGCTATAATAGAATCCGATGAGCAGGTAAGATGAAACACCCACCATTTCAAAGAATACGAAAATCTGGAAAATGTTGGTGGCAACCACCATACCAAGCATTGAGAATGTGAACAATGCAAGGAAAGCATAATAACGTTGGAAACCCTTTTCAGCATTACCGTCGTGGTCGCTCATATAGCCCAAGCTATAGAGGTGCACGAAGAATGAGATAGTAGTAATCACAATAAGCATCATCGCCGCGATTGGGTCGAGTTCGAAGCCAATGTTGGCCATCACCTTATCACCAAGGTTAAGCCAGCTCCAATCAGCCACGATTATGGTTTGACGAACGCCATCGACGATTTGACCCTGACCTGTTCCAAAGAAGTAGGTGAGCGCCAAGCCATAAGCCAAGACAGTGGTCACACCCTGTCCGATTACGCCAAGCACACCGGTCAGCTTTCGGCCCATCTTCACACCGGCAAGTCCCAAGAAAAGGAACATAAACAGTGGCAGGGCTACAACTGCAATAGTAAGATTAAAATCCATAATTCTTAGAACTTCAATTTAGAGATTTGATTAATGTCCACCTTCTTGGCAATGCGGAACACATTGATTACGATAGCCAGTGCAATGGCTGTTTCGGCTGCCGCAATGGCAATCGCAAACAGGGCAAAGAACATACCGTCCATCTGATCAGGGAACAAATATCGGTTAAACACAGCAAAATTGATATCCACAGAGTTGAGCATTAACTCAAGTGAAATCAAAATTGCAATCATATTCTTACGGGTAATGAAACCGTAGATGCCACAGCCAAACATAATGAGGCTGGGAACAAGATACATTAAAATATTGATATCCATCATTTCCTCCTCCTACATTAACGACGGCGTGCAACCACTACACCACCAATAATACATGCTAATAACAACACACTCACAGCCTCAAACGGAAGCAAGAGACCGAATTTATCACTGTTGAGCAAAGCCTTACCAATCTGCTCGATGCTGTAGTCGCCTGCTGGCAACAGCTTCTGAACGCAGAATTGACCATAGCTAAACAATGCGTAGCCACACACGGCTACACCGGCAACGGCTGCCGACAGTCCTAACGCGCGCTTCTCCGAAGAGAGAGGCTCAGATTCCTTGCCAGGCTTATGCGTAAGCATGATAGCAAACACAAACAGCACAAGAATACCACCCGCGTAAACGGCAATTTGCACGGCACCCAAAAACTCGAAATCGAGCTGGAAATAAACGAATGCAGTGGCAAAGAGCACAAACAGCAGGTAAGTAGCCGCACGTAAAATCTTACGAGTAGTGACCGCCAGTACCGAGAACACGATAATTGCAAGCGCAATTATGAAATACAAAATAATATTTCCTACTGAATCCATGTTTATTTGTTTTCTTTATTTTCTGATTTGTTTTCTGGTGCCTCGGCACTTGGAGCTGTGGCAGCAGGCTTGGTAGCCTCGTCCGCCTTTTGTGCTGGAGCAGGGGCGGCTGGCTTAGCTACTGGAGCAGGAGCTGGTTTCTCCTTTTCGGGGAGATAGTTCAATTGCTTAACCAACGCTTCACGGCGGAACACCGATTGTTCGAAGTCGTTGCTGAACTCGATAGCCTTGAAAGGACAAGAGAGTACGCAAAGGTCGCAGAAAGTGCAGCTTCCGAGGTCGTACATATATTTTTCGAGTTTCATTTTCTTTTTGCCATTAGGCAAGTCCACCATCTTGGTGGTGATTTGGATAGTTCCGTTGGGGCAGTTGCGTTCACACGTTTTGCATCCCGTACACTTGTGGTAACCCTCCTCATCATAAACAAACTGTAGAGTGGCCCTAAACCTTTCTGAGATTTGCAAAGTATCTCGGTTTTCGGGGTACTGTTCAGTAACTTTTTTGGTCACGAGTTCCTTACCCGTCACCTCCATACCCTTTATCAGGCTGTAAAGACCCTTAAAAAGAGAAGAAAAATACTCCTTAATGCTCATAAGTAATATAAGTCAATATCAAATCTATATCCTATACCGCTCAATTCTTATTAGAAATTGGACCTATCCCCGACCGGTATAGTATCGGGGATAGCCCATAGTTTACAAGTATCTTTTCTGTTAGCGCTCCACCTGGCCGCCCAAGATATCGAGCAGCTCGGTAGTGATGCCCTGCTGGCGGAGCTTGTTGTACTCAAGATTGAGTTCTTCAAGCAGTTCCTTGGCATTGTCGCTCGCAGTCTGCATAGCCATCACACGCGAAGCCTGCTCCGAGGCACAGCTTTCGGTGAACACTTCCTGCATCATTGAGCGAATGTAGAGAGGCAACACGCTATTGAAAATCGAGTTTGCGTCGGGTTCGAAGATGCATGGCTGGTTAGCCGCCTTCTTATCGGCGGTAGCCGCAAGCGCCTCGTAGCTCACTGGCAACATTTGGTCACAAGTGGCGATTTGGCGGCTTGTGCTCTTGAAGTGCATGTACACGAGGTCCACCTGGTCGAAAGTGCCATCGAGGAAACTGGTGCGCAGCATGTCGGTGAAATCGTGAAGCTGGTCGCTATTGCTGCGAGTGTTCACGTTAGGCACATCAAGCACCTTGAATTGTGGATTCTTCACCGAATGAAGAGCCTTTGCAATCTTTTTGCCGACGGGAATAATCGTTATAGCAACATCCTTGCCGAATTTGTTCTGAGTTGCACGAACGGTTTCGAGCAAAAACTTACCTACATAGATATTGAAGGCGCCACAGAGGCCATCGTCGGAGCCAAATGCCACCAACGCCACCTTCTTCACCTCGCGCACATTAATCAGTGGCGATGAATACTCCACATCGGTAGCCAGCAAGTGACCAATCACGCTTTGCACCATGTTGCGGTAAGGCAACAGACGCTGCAGCTGAGCGGTGAACTTGTGCATCTTGGCTGACGAAATCATCTTCATCGCACTCGTGGTTTTCTGAGTGGACGAGACTGAGCCAATTCTACTTTTGAGTTCTCGTAATGTTGACATATAATTGTTTATTCTCCTTAATCAAATGCCAATCCGAACGCGCGGATTAAGCTGTGTATTTACCTGCGATTTCAAGTGCCGCATTCTTGAGTTTGGTTTGCACATCATCGTCGATCTTGCCACTCTTGAGCACATCGAGCACATCGGCTTGATGCTTAGCGTGGAGATATTGGATGAAGAGCTTTTCGAACTCAGAAACCTTGTCGATAGGCACATTTTCGAGCAAGCCGTTCACACCGCAGTAGATAACTGCCACCTGTTCTTCCACAGCCACTGGTTCGTATTGTGGCTGCACGAGCAGGCGTTCGTTCTTGCGACCGGTGTCGATGGTGCGAGCGGTCACAGGGTCGATGTCGCCACCGAATTTGGTGAACGATTCAAGTTCGCGGAACTGTGCTTGTGCAATCTTAAGCGTACCGGCCACCTTCTTCATACACTTGATTTGTGCGTTACCGCCCACACGCGATACCGAGATACCCACATTCACTGCAGGACGGATACCGTTGTTGAACAGTGCCGACTCAAGGTAAATCTGACCGTCGGTAATTGAAATCACGTTAGTAGGAATGTAGGCCGAAACGTCGCCTGCCTGAGTTTCGATAATAGGCAGTGCGGTGAGTGAACCACCACCCTTCACCATAGGCTTGAGGGCTTCGGGAAGATCGTTCATAGCGGCAGCCACTTCCTGGTTGTCGTTGATTTTTGCGGCGCGCTCCAAAAGGCGGCTGTGCAGGTAGAAAATATCACCTGGATAAGCCTCACGACCAGAAGGACGCTTCAAAATCAAAGAAATTTCACGATATGCAACGGCTTGCTTCGACAAGTCGTCGTACACAACGAGTGCATCGCGGCCTGAATCGCGGAAAAACTCGCCGATAGCGGCACCAGCGAATGGAGCGTAATAGCGCATGGCGGCAGAGTCGGCAGCCGTAGCAGCCACCACGATTGAATATGGCATAGCACCATTCTGAGTGAGCTCATTTACGAGCGCAGCCACAGTAGATGCCTTCTGACCGATAGCCACATAGATGCAATATACAGGCTTTCCAGCCTCGTAACCTGCTTTTTGGTTGATTATAGTGTCGAGAGCGATAGCAGTTTTACCAATCTGACGGTCGCCAATGATAAGCTCGCGCTGACCGCGACCGATTGGAATCATCGAGTCGATTGCCTTCAAGCCGGTTTGCAAAGGCTGATTCACTGGCTGACGGAAAATCACACCAGGAGCCTTGCGTTCGAGTGGCAAGCGGAACAATTCGCCGTCGATGGGTCCTTTACCGTCGATAGGCTCACCCAGCACGTTGATTACGCGGCCGAGCAGACCTTCACCCACGGGGATAGAGGCGATTTGACCAGTGCGGGTCACTTTCATGCCCTCCTTCACTGAATCCACCTTATCCATAAGGATAACACCTACATTGCTCTCTTCGAGGTTCATCGCAACGCCGGTCACGCCGTTTTCGAACTCAACGAGTTCGTTGGCCTCCACATTGTCGAGACCGTAAACGTGTGCCACGCCGTCGCCCACTTCGAGCACTGTACCAACTTCCTCAAACGACACTTTCTGCTGAACGTCGCTGAGTTGCTGTTTCAGTATTTCAGATATTTCACTTGGGTTTATCATCTCACTTTTAACTTAGGAGTTTTAAACGCAGTTTCTTTAATTCATTTTTAATTGATGCGTCGAGCACCATGCCATCGACATTCACCGTGAAGCCACCAATGAGGTCGGCATCGACTCTCACCGTTTGCTCCATAGTTTTGCCTCCGAGCTGACGCTTCACCACATCCATAATACCGCTGATTTCGTCGTCGCCAAGCTCAATGGCAGTGACGATTTCAACGCTGGCGATACCAAAGGCCTCGCGATAGAGCTTCAAGTAAGCCATGGCCATGGAACGCAGGAAAGAGGCGCGATTCTTCTCAATAACGAGCAATATGAAATTCTCAACAGTGCTGCCGGCTTTAGCGCCAGAGGCAGTCAAGAGCACTTTTTCCTTTTCATCGACAGCGATAAACGGATTGTTGACAGCAGCCTTTAAAGCTGGCATTTCGTCGAAACTGGCGACCAGTTGCTTCATCTGGGTGTAGATTTCAGCCTGTTCTCCCTTTTCCACAGCCACCTTAAAGAGGGCTTTTGCGTATCGATTGGGAATAAGTCCGTCGTTCATATTGCTAATTAGTTTTTAGACTCAACGTCATTCAACAATTTTTCCACCAGTGAGCGTTGAGCTTTGTCGTCGGCCATATTTTGGCGCACCACCTGCTCAGCGATTTGAAGTGCGTAGGCACCCACTTCCTGGCGTAATTGCTTCTCCGATTCCTTGCGAGCTTGGTCGATAGCTACCTGAGCGGCATCAGTCACTTTCTTCGCTTCCACAGTGGCAGCAGCCTTCGCCTCCTCAATGAGTTGCGATTTCATTTTGGCTGCGTCGCGAAGTATGTCGGCTTGTTGCTTTCTTGCTTCGGCAATCACTTGGTCTGCTTCAGCCTTGGCATTGTCGAGGTGAGATTTCGCCTCTTGCGCATAAGCCACGCCCTTGTCGATCAAGTCGGCGCGTTCTTCCATCGATTTGATGATGAAAGGCCATGCATACTTTGCCAGGATGAAATAGAGGCACGCAAATGCCAAAAACATCCAGAAAACCAAGCCAAACTCAGGCTTAAACAGTTCCATTGTTAACTATTAATTGATTTATCGATTAGAGGAACAACGCAAGAATACAAACGATGAGTGCGAAGAATGCCACACCCTCGATAAGAGCGGCAATCACAATCATGTTACTACGAATATCGCCAGTTGCTTCTGGTTGACGTGCGATAGCTTCCATAGCTGCCTCACCAATTTTACCAATACCGATACCTGCTGCGATTGCTGCGATACCTGCGCCGATTGCTGCACCGAGAGCTGCGAGAGGGGCAGCTGCTAAAATCATACTTAACATAGTCTTTAAGTTTTAGTTGTTTTTTATTTTTTGTTTTAATTATTCAGTGATTTGTTCGTGTTCAGCACCATGGTGTTGTGGATGTGCCATGAAGATGAACATCGTGGAGAGGATTGTGAACACATAGGCTTGAATGAAGCTCACCAATGTGTCGAGCAAGAGCATAAACAGAGCGAATGCCAGCGAGAACACCGAAGTGGCAGCGCCAACAGCCGCACCAAACATTCCGCCAAAGATGAAGATAAGCGAGAAGAACACGATTACCACCATGTGTCCGCCCATCATATTGGCGAAAAGACGAATCATCAATGCAAATGGCTTGGTGAAAATACCGAAAAACTCGATAACCGGCATCAGCGGCAGTTTGAGCGCCACTGGCACATCGGGCCAGAATATTTCTTTCCAGTATTCTCTGTTGCCTGTAAGGTTGGTCACAAGGAATGTGGCCAATGCAAGCACCATAGTCACAGCCAAGTTGCCGGTAAGGTTAGCACCACCAGGGAAAATCACAATCAAGCCCAGCAAGTTCATCGTGAGAATGAAGAAGAAGCAGGTGAGCAGGTAGGGACCGTATTTTGGTGCCTCCTTGCCCATGATTGGGCGGATAGTGTCGTGGTACACAAATTCCACAAGCATTTCAAGCGCGCCGGTGAATTTGCGAGGCGCCTTCATGTTGTGCTTTTTGTACCAGTTCCTGATGCTGAACACCATCAATACCACGAGCACAGCCGAGATAAAGATGCCAGCGGCATTCTTGGTGATTGAAAAATCAAGTGGCCTATATTCTTTGCCGTTCGCATCAGTGCCCACCACTTTGCCTGCATAGTCGCCTTCGTGGGCGATGTAGAAGCCTTGGCAGGTGCCTCCATCGGTCACCTCGCTCGACATGAAGCAGTGAATGCCGTTTTGCTGGTCGAGCACGATGATAGGAAGCGGAATACGAACGCTGTGATTGAATGGCAGCTCCCAGCCGTAAGCATCACCCAAGTGCTCAAAGATGGTCTCCTTGGGGTCGAATTTCTTGTCACCGGTATGCTCACGGTGCTTCACAGCCTCCATATAACCGAAAGCCATGAGCGCCACAACCACAAAAGCGACAATTGCTGTAATTACCTTTTTCATCACATTATATTAATACAGACACACCGACACCACATTGCTATTGATATCAGCCACCCCACCTGCAATCTCGCGCTGCTGGCTTTCACCACTTTCAAGCACATAAGTGAGTGTGCCTGGCACGAGCGACGAGATGAGGGCTGCGTGGCCCTTCAGCACCTGGAACAAACCAAGCGCACCGGGCAAAGTAACCGATTCAACGGTTCCTTCAAACTCAATCTTTTCAGCTGATATGATTTTGAGTGTCATGTGAAATGAGTTTTCGTAAAATTATTACTTAATGCTTTCAAGCATCTTCTTACCCTTGGCAATCGCATCGTCGATAGTGCCGACGTTGAGGAATGCCTGTTCGGGGAGGTCGTCGACCTCGCCATCAAGAATCATCTTGAAGCCACGGATAGTTTCGTTCAATGGCACCATCACGCCTGGCACGCCAGTAAACTGCTCAGCCACGAAGAATGGTTGAGAGAGGAAGCGTTGAGCACGACGTGCGCGCGACACTACCAGCTTATCGGCATCGCTCAATTCATCAACACCGAGAATGGCGATAATGTCTTGAAGCTCTTGATACTTCTGGAGCAGGTGAATCACACGTTGAGCCACATCGTAGTGCTCTTGACCGATGATGTGTGGGTCCATAATACGTGAAGTTGATGCCAGAGGGTCAACGGCTGGGTAGATACCGAGCTCGGTGATCTTACGGCTCAACACAGTGGTAGCGTCCAAGAAGTTGAACGTGGTGGCAGGAGCAGGGTCGGTCAAGTCGTCGGCAGGCACATACACTGCTTGCACAGAGGTGATAGAACCGCTCTTGGTAGAGGTGATACGCTCTTGGAGCTTACCCATTTCAGAGGCAAGGGTTGGTTGGTAACCCACAGCCGAAGGCATACGGCCAAGAAGTGCCGACACCTCAGAACCTGCCTGAGTGAAACGGAAAATGTTGTCCATAAAGAGGAGGATGTCTTTACCGCCACCGTCTTGGTCGCGGAATTGCTCTGCCACGGTCAGACCAGAAAGTGCCACACGCAGACGTGCGCCTGGTGGCTCGTTCATCTGGCCAAACACGAGAGTAGCTTGCGACTGCTCCACAGCGTTCATGTCCACATCTTCGAGGTTCCATTCGCCCTTCGCCATGTTTTCCTTAAACTTGTCGCCATACTTGATTACGCCGCTCTCGATCATTTCACGAAGCAAGTCGTTACCTTCACGAGTACGTTCACCTACACCGGTAAACACGGAGAAACCATTGTGTCCGCGTGCAATATTGTGGATAAGCTCCATAATAAGCACGGTTTTACCAACACCGGCACCACCAAACAAACCAATCTTACCACCCTTGGAGAATGGTTCGATAAGGTCGATTACCTTGATACCTGTGTACAAAATCTCTTGCGAGATAGAAAGGTCGGCAAAAGAAGGCGCTGGTTGGTGAATAGCGCGACGATCGCCACCCTTCATTTCCTTGAGGTGGTCGATTGGCTCGCCAATCACATTCAGCAATCGTCCTTTCACCTGTTCGCCAGTGGGAACAGAAATGGGCTGTCCAAGGTTTTTCACCTTAGTGCCACGTTGCAGACCGTCGGTACTGTCCATTGCAACGCAGCGCACGGTGTTTTCACCAATGTGTTGCTCCACCTCCAAGATGACTTCAGTTCCGTCGTGACGCTCTACCGACAAAGCGGTATAGATTTCGGGCACCACCGAACCTTCACCATCGAAAGTAATGTCCACCACTGGGCCAATTACTTGGGTGATTTTTCCATAATTATCAGCCATAATCACGAAAATGCTTTTGTTATTTGTTTATAAATTTATGTATTTCTTATAAATTAGAAATGCCATTCGAACGACACGCACAATGCCATCAACACGAGGTTGAACAAGCCGATTGGCATCAAGTATTTCCATTCAAGCTTGAGCATTTGGTCGATACGCACGCGTGGGAACGACCAGCGAATCCACATAAACACGAACGACATGAAGAATGCCTTGCCCAAGAACCATACTGGCGATGGGATGTAGTCCATCACATTGTTGAACGCGTCGAAACCTGAAATGTGCAATGGCATCCAGCCTCCCAAGAAAAGGAGTGCGGCAATACCACTCACGATAAAGAGGTTGAGGTATTCAGCCAAGTAGAAGAAACCGAAGTGGATACCAGAATACTCGGTGTGGTAACCTGCGGTAAGTTCGTGCTCGGCTTCAGGAAGGTCGAAAGGACCACGGTTGTTTTCAGCGTTGGCTGCAATGATGTAGATTACGAAAGCGATAATGGCAGGAATATGACCGGTGAAGATAAACCAGCCATCGGTTTGCGCTTCCACAATGCCTGTAATGCTCATAGTGCCAGCAAGGCAAATAACGGTCATCATAGCGATGCCGGTAGAGATTTCGTAGCTCACCATCTGTGCACCGCAGCGCATAGCACCGATAAGGGTATATTTGCTGTTACTTGACCAACCAGCGAGCAGAATACCAAGCACACCGATTGACGAAACAGCGGCGATGAAGAACACGCCAATGTTCATATCGATTACCTGAAGACCATTACCCCAAGGCAGGCAGGCAAACATCAGCATTGATGCCACTACCACGAAGTAAGGAGCCAGCGAGAAGAGCAGACGGTCGGTGTCCCAAAGAACGATCAACTCCTTGGTGAGGATTTTAAACACGTCGGCAAACACCTGGAGCAAGCCCCATGGGCCCACACGCATAGGACCGAGGCGGCATTGAATCCAACCGCACACTTTGCGCTCGTAGAAAATGTAGATGATTGCGATTACCGAATACATCAGCAAGAGCGCCACACCCACAAGTGCACATTCGATAGTGGTTGCCAACCATTGAGGCATCACGCCCAAAAGAAGGTCATTAATCCACTTGGTGACTATTCCAAAGTCAAACATATCTTTAAAATATATTTTTGAGTTTCTATATTCGAGTTAATAATTAGCGGTCGATATCAGGAATCACATAGTCGAGCGACGCTGTGATGGTGATAAGGTCGGCGATGAGGTTGTTCTTACATGTCAAGTCCACCACACCCACGAGGTTGAAGCATGGGCTCTGGAAGTGAATGCGGTAAGGGTGCTGGAATGGCTTGCCTTCACCGTCGCTTTCGAGATACACACCAAATGCGCCACGGCTGGCTTCCACTTGCTGGTACCAGTGGCCTTTTGGAAGCTTGATAATCTTAGGCACCTTTGCGCAGAATTCGCCTTGGTGGCCTTCCTTGTCCATCATATCGCAGCACTGGCGCAAAATCTTGATACTTTGCTCCATTTCCTTCATGCGCACCATATAGCGGTCGTAGCTGTCGCCGTTTTCATACACCACTTCGTCGAATTCCACTTCGTTGTAGAGTGAGTAAGGGTGAGTTTTGCGAACGTCGCAGTGGAAACCTGATGCACGGCCTGAAGGACCGGTGATAGCGTAGTTCTTGGCGTCTTCAAGCGAGAGTGTACCCACGTCTTTCATACGTCCGAGGGCAATCACATTGCCAGAGAAGAGCTTATGATATTCAGGAATTGCCTTTTCAATAGCGTCGCAAGCCTTGCGCACATCGTTCACGAAGTCGGGGTGAACGTCGCGAACCACACCACCGATGGTGTCGTAGCTCATCGACATACGCGCGCCGCAAGTCTTGTCGAAGATGTCGTAAATATATTCACGCTCACGGAAGCCATAGAAGAATGCTGTGGTAGCGCCCTGGTCCATGGTCAAACAGCCGTAAGAGAGCAAGTGGCTCGACAGACGCATCAATTCGTCCATCATCATACGAATCACCTCGGCACGGTGAGGCACCTCAATGCCAAGTGCCTTTTCAATACAGAGGCAAGTGGCGTGGCGGTTCATGTGCGCGCCCATATAGTCCATACGCTCGGTGTAGAGCAGCAGTGATGGGTAAGTGAGGTCTTCACAGAGTTTTTCGATACCACGGTGAATGTAACCCGACACCACATCCACCTTCTTCACGGTTTCGCCATCGATAGCGGCACGATAGCGCATCACACCGTGGGTGGAAGGGTGCTGTGGACCCACATTGATCACATATTCTTCAGGACCGAACACTTTCTTGTCGATGCGCTTGAGTTCACCGTTCTCGTCTTCCACGAGTGAGTAAGTGTCGTCTTCATTTTCTTCTGCTTCAAGGCGAAGAGGGTTCAATTCCGGACTTGCGTCGTAGTCCTTGCGCAGTGGGTAGCCCACCCAGTCGTTGCGAAGGAAGAAGCGGCGCATATCAGGGTGATTGATAAACTCGATTCCGAAGAAATCGTACACTTCACGCTCCTGATAGTTGGCAACTGCCCAAATATCGCTCACAGTGTGCAATCTTGGGTGTTCACGGTCGGTGGTTGCCACTTTCACGTGAATCATTTCTTGAGTCTCGGTATTGGTCAAGTAATACATGCAGCCCAATGCCTCTTTCCAGTCAACACCAGCCACAGCATTGAGCATATCGAAGTGGAGTTGTTCCTTCAATGCCTTAGCGAGGGCGTGCCAGTTTTCATCGGGCACATTTACCAGCAGCAGTTCACCAGTTTCGTCGAAGGTGGCGGCAGGGCAAAGAGCACTGATTTTTTCTTGTATATTTGCCATATAAATAATGTATATATATACTTAGAGTTCTTGTAATCGTAATTATTATATATCAAGCAATGGTGCTTTGCTCTCTTCAGCCAGACGCATTTGCTCGGCACGGAGTGCGAGGTCTTTCTCTGCGGCTGCTTTTGCTTCAAAGAATTTGGCGCGTGCTTCCTTGCGGTTGTCGCCACCGAAGAATTTCGAAGCCTTGATTTTGCGCTGGAGCTGCATCAAGCCATAGAACATGGCTTCGGGGCGTGGAGGGCAACCTGGCATATACACGTCGACAGGGATAATTTCATCTACACCCTTCACCACACAGTAGCTCTTCTTGAATGGACCACCCGACACGGTGCAACCACCACAGGCAATCACATACTTTGGCTCTGCCATCTGCTCATAGAGGCGAACCAACGCTGGAGCCATGCGATAGGTGATAGTGCCTTGACACATGATGTAGTCGCTCTGGCGGGGTGAGTTACGAGCCACCTCGAAACCGAAGCGAGCCATATCGTAACGGGCAGCGCCCAAACACATAAACTCAATAGCGCAGCAGCTTGTACCGAAGCAGAAGGGCCACAGTGAGTTGGCGTGTCCCCATTGCATCAACTGGTCAAGTTTGCCCACCACAATGTTAGCACCTGCAGCATTCAATTCTGCAACAAGACTGTCGATATATTCGTTGTCTTTGAAATCTTCGTACTTGATACCTTTTATCTTTGGACTTTTTATTTCCATTCAAGAGCTCCTTTCTTCCAGGCATAAGCCAGACCTAAAACTAAAATCACGAGGAATGTCCCTACCGCGAGTAATGCTGAAGCAGCAAGTTCCTTACAGATGGTAGCCCATGGGAAAAGGAACACGGTTTCGACATCAAACATCAAGAAGAGAATGGCAAACAGATAGTAGCCCACATGGAACTGAGCCATGCTGTCGCCACGAGTGGGCATACCGCACTCGTAAGGCTCGCCCTTCTTCATTGTGTAGGAGCGTGGAGCTATCAGCCACGCAATAATCAATGCCGCCGCCACCAGCACCACGCCGGTGAGAGCGGCTGTCACCGCTAAGGTTGTACTTTGAATACCGATTAAAACCATAATTTTATATTCGTATCAATATTTAATTATTCGTCAACTGAAAAAAGAAATGAGCCTGACGCCACCATCAGCCGTGGGCCTGACTCATCACACCATTTATGGAAACTTCTGCATTGCGATAATAGCAAGCACAAGAAACCTTCGCAGATTTTACGAAAATCTCCAACACCTGTCTGTTAAAATTACTGCTTTGCTGCATCTCCAAATCTATTTACTTTTCGCACAAAAACACTGACCATCAGCACTATACGCATCTTACCAATGCGAAGAAGTGCCGATACCACGATTTTGTGCTTTGCAAAGTTAAGAAAAACTCACCGATTACCGAAGGAAAAACGCAACTAATTTTCTCATTTATAATAGAGAAATTCCACTTCCAATGCACTAATTCCGTCATAAAAAACACCCACCCCCACTTTTACCCCAAAAAAGTCAACAGGTCAACGAGTCAACAGGTCAACGAGTAGAAATTTCGATAATTCAAAGAATCGATAATTCGAAAAATCCAACATCTAATCTCTCTAATTTTCAACTTCTAATTTCTAATTTCTAACTTCTAACTTCTAAATCCTTTTCTAACCACTTCGGGGTGAAAAATCACTACCTTTAGTGATTGCTGGCTATGATGGAATGATGTAATTTTGCCCCTATGAAAAAACGTTTGGTTCTCACAGTAACAACTATCGGCGCAATGGCACTCACCGCCAGCGCATCAACCACCGCCGACCCACTCAACCTGCAAGAGGTGACCGTGACGGCTATCAAACAAGGCACCGACATTCGCAACCTTGCCATTTCGGCAACAGAAATCCGACGCAACGACTTGGAGCGCAATGGAATAACTGGCACAAAGTCGGCAGCCGACATGGTGCCCAACATCTACATTCCCGACTACGGCAGCCGCATGACCTCCACCATATATGTGCGTGGATTGGGCACGCGCATCGACCAGCCTGCTCTGGGCTTGAACATCGACAATGTGCCTGTGCTGTGCAAGGAAAACTACGACTTCGACATGATGGACATCGCCAAAGTGGAAATGCTTCGTGGTCCGCAAAGCACACTTTTCGGCCGCAACACTATGGCTGGCGTGATGAACATCTACACCCTGTCGCCTCTAAGCTACGCCGGCACCAGAGCTCTCATTCAATACGGTTCGCACAACACCTATAAAATCGGGGCAAGCCACTATATGAAGTTGGCCAACAATTTGGGCATCGCGTTCAACATTCTGCACAATGCCACCGACGGCGAATTTCGCAACGCGTACAACGGCAAAAAGACCGACTGGGAAAAGCAGACCGGAGCGCGTGTGAAAGTGGAGTGGATGCCAGCCTCCGACCTGTTTGTGAGCAATGTGTTCTCGTTTGTCCACAGCCGTGAGGGCGGCTACGCCTACGAGCAGCTGGGCAAGAACGTGATTGCCTACAACGACACCTGCTTCTATCGCCGCACCGGCATTCTCGACGGTTTGACCATTAAGCGGAATTATGAGAATTTCTCGATAAGCGGCATTACCAGCTACCAGTATCTCGACGACAATATGACGCTCGACCAAGATTTCACCGTAGATCCGTACTTCACCCTCACGCAAGAGAGAAAAGAGCACGCCGTGACCGAAGACATCGTGGCTCGCTCCACATCGACAGGGGCATATAGCTGGCTGTTTGGCACTTTCGGCTTCTATCGCCACTACAATATGGATTCGCCCGTTACCTTTAAGGACAAGGGCATCAGTCAACTGATTGAGCGCAACCGCAACAATGTCATGCCCTCCTACCCCATTTCGTGGGACACAAGAGACTTTGTGCTTGGCAGCGACTTCAAGAACGACACCTACGGCGTGGCACTTTACCACCAATCGAGCTACCAGTTGGGCGATTTCACCTTTGCTGGCGGTGTGCGCCTCGACTATGAGCATGCGTCGCTGAAATATCACAGCGAAACGCACACTGGCTACACCATCACCACGCAGTCTACAGGCGAAGTGTTTTCGCACGAAAATATCGACATCAACGAACGAGGCCGCATTTCGAAAGAGTTTTTGCAACTGCTGCCTAAAGTTTCGGTCACCTACCTTGTGGACGGCAACAAGACGAGTTCGCTCTACCTGAGCGTGGCAAAAGGCAGCAAATCGGGCGGCTTCAACACACAGATGTTCAGCGATGTGCTTCAGCAGAAGCTGATGGGCGTTATGGGCATCGGGGCGAGCTACAACATCGACGAGGTGGTGGGCTACAAACCCGAAACGGCGTGGAACTATGAGCTGGGCGGACACTTCGAGTGCTGGAACCACCGAGTGAAGGCCGACATCAGCGCTTTCTATCTCGACTGCCGCGATCGTCAGCTCACCGTGTTTCCCAACGGCACCACCACAGGCCGTGTGATGACCAACGCCGGCAAAACTCGCTCCATCGGCGCAGAGTTTGCCATCGCGGTGAACCCTTGGCGTGGCACCAACTTCAACGTGAGCTACGGCTACACCAATGCGAAATTCGTGAAATACAACGACGGCAAAGCCGACTATAAAGACAAATATGTGCCTTACAGCCCCAGCCACACGCTGTTTGTAGAAGCCCTGCACCAATTCGACTTCAACAGTGGCAGCCAGTGGGTGCGCTCTCTCACCATCGGCGCCAACATGCGTGGCACAGGCGAAATCTACTGGAACGAAGCTAACGATGTGCGCCAACCATTCTACTGCCTATTGGGCGCGTCAGCCACTCTCGCTGGCGAGAAATATTCGCTGGAATTGTGGGGCAAAAACATCACTGGCACGAAGTACAACTCGTTTTATTTCGTGTCGATCGGGCACACCTTCCTCCAGCGTGGACACGGTGCATCAATGGGTGCCACCCTGCGCGTAAACATCTGATAAATCAACAATAATCTACAAATAACACAGAATTTCAAAACTATGATGAAAAAAATCTTATTTGCATTTGCAATGCTCGCTATGGTTGCTGGCTTCACTTCATGCGGCGACGACAACAACAATGGAAACAATAAAGGTGAAGACATGACTACCACCCAATTCCTTGCCATGTGCGCAAAAACGCGCATCAACAGCGTACTGATTTACGACTGCGACTTCACCGCAAAATTCACCGCAAAATATGCCGACAAAACCGCGACTCTCGCGCTCAACAATGTGAAATTCGCTGAAAAAATGCCAGCGGTCGATTTTGTGATTGATGGCATTAAGTTCACACAAGAAGGCTCGGTGTTTACATTTGAGGCTTCGTCGGTGAAGGCTACGGGAGGCCACACCGTGGCTGGATTGAAAGGTAAAATCGACACCGAGAACAACGTGTACAACATCACTTTCTATGTTGACGCCACCTACGAAGTGCTGCTCACCAGCCCATACAACTGCTCCGACAATCTGCCCTCTGGCACCGACACTCAAAAGAGCTACGCATTCAAGCAATCGACCGAGGGCGCACAGAAGATACTGCGTTTCGCGATGATGAATGTGAAATTTGTTGAAGCGATGCCCACACTCAAGGAAATGGCAGTATATTTCAACGACGGAGATGGCTGCACCATCACGAACACCGCCACTGGCTACACCTTCGAAAGCGCGTCAATCACCCCTTACTACAAGGCTGGAACTACCGAAATTCCAATGGATAGCCGCAAGATGACCAATGTGAAGGGCTCTGTGGACCTGGTGAACCGCAAATTCACCATCGATTTCGACTGCTTCGGCATGCACTACACCGATGCAGGCTCGCTCTATCTTTGAAAAATAATTAAAAAGAACTGCCACAATGCAAAAATGTGTGATACGCTCACACATTATTGTGGCAGTTATATTATATTTGCGTGATATTAAATTAACGCACTTTTATACATGATGAAGAAATTTTTTAGCATACTGTCAGTTTTTGCCCTGATTTTCGCTGTGGCAAGCTGTGGCGACGACAATAAAGAGCCACAACCCGAAACAGTTACACGCTCCGCGCAAATGATCAACCACATTGTGAAGTCGGCGAGTGGCGAGGTGCTTCCCCTGTCGGAAAGCAAAATCGACTACACCATCGACCGCAACAATCGCAAAGTGACCGAAGTAACCCTTCGCGTGGCTATCGACGGCGCGGCTGAGACCACTGTGAAACTCACCGACATTAAGAGCGAGACCAGCGACCAAATTTGCACTTTCAAGGGCAGCGGCAACGGCGTGCAAAACCTGGTCGGACGCTTCGACTTCAACGAGGGCACCATTCGTGTGAACTATGATTTAGACGGCACTTACCGTGTGATTTCCACCATGCCCGAAATTTTCAGCACCGAGTGCGCCACCTCATGCGTCTATACCGACGGCACCACATCGAAGAGCGACGGCACAATGTATCAATTCAGCATCGACCCAGCTTCGCTCACCTCAAACATGACCGTGATGTATCTTCTCGACCAGTCGAAAAAGCGCACGCTCACATCCGTAAAAACGCTGACCAAGGCTAAGGTGACCGTTACCAAAGAAGGCTATGTAGTTGAATCGGAAACCACGATTCCCACTACCACCACCTATAAGTTTAACGGTAAGCTCACCACCACCATTCAGTATCCAGTTTCGAAATTGAAAGCCACTATCGATTTGGAAAACGACAAGTACGAAGCCACCATGCAGTTGGGCAGCATCGCCGTAACCGCTAATGGCAAAGTGACTAATTAATAAATTTATAGAAAACCAATACTACAATGAAACAAGCAACTATCATTCTTGCAATTCTCTTGGGCTTCGCTGTCACATCTTGCGACAATGGAGGCGACAAAACTATGTATCTTCAAGCACAAATGGTGAACCACATCGGCATCGCCGCGTTTGAAAGCGAATACACTGGCACATATCGTGCCGACGCTGCTGTATATGAAGTGGTTCTCGACACCGAAAATGGTAAAGCCGACGTGGCTTGCCGCATCACTCTGCCTACTGGCAAGATGGGCTCAATCGACCTGCGCGGCATGTCGCTGAGCGTTGACGCTAAGACTGGCGGCTACTACATCAAGCAAACCGCCGACACTCGCTCTCAAGGCTCATACACCGTGACCAACTTTTCAGGCATCATCGACCTGACAAGCAACACCACATCAAAATCGCACTTCTCGTTCATAGTGGAGAATCACTATCAGGTGAATGCCACTATCGCCGAAATGCGATTCACAGGTGTTACAGCCGATATCAAGGATGTAGACGGCAATTTGCGCACACTCTCCAACGGCACTGTCGTGACCACGCTCAACCCTACCACCAAGAAGGCGTCAATCACCATCACCGGACTTGACTACGACGGCAATCTTGGCAAGGAGCGTACCCTCACATACGAAAACCTCGACTTCGCACCTTGCGACAATGGCTACAAGATTAAAGCCAGCGTGGCATCGCCCACCACAAATGGCGATGTGGCACTCGCTAAGTACAAGTTGAAGGATTTCGAGGCAGAAATCGACTTTTTCGACGACTTTGATGCTTCCTACACCATCGACAACATTGGCGAGGTGAAGTTGGATCTAATTAATAGGAACAATAACTAAAATCACGACTATAAATTATGAAGAAAATCTTTTCAATGCTCTTAATGGGCATGATGCTGATGGGCATGACTTCATGCCTCGACAACAATGAAAACAACGAAACAAACTTCACCCTGTCGATGTACAACCGCACCGTTACAATGGGTTCGGAAGACGTTTCTGAGTTTAATGTGAACAACTCCGCATTCAAAATCAACTACACCAATAGCACCATCTCTGTGAATGTGATGGCTACCGTGGGTAAAGACAACACTATCCAATTCAAGATTGATGATATGCAACTCACCGCCGACCAAGGTATGCAAGCTTACCGCTTCTCTTGCCCAGCTGCCACTACCCAAGGCGTGGAAATCACCAACTTCAGAGGTATCATCGACCTGCAAGTGGGTGTGCTGTACATGACTTACAATGTGGGTGCCGACAAGACTGTGCACGCCACCGCCGCTCTCCCATTCTTGCGCTGCAAGACCAACATCGACCCTACCGATGAAACGAAGCAAGACTTCTCAAGCGAAAAAACGCAATACGACTTCCGCATCAACAAGAGCAATATGACTGCTACCGTCACCATCGTAGGCTTTGCTAAAGACGCAGACCAGAAGGAAGCATCCGAAAATATTGCAGTGTTTGAAGGCTTGAACGTGAAGTTCACCCGTAGCGGCTACAAAATCACCGCCCCAATGGTGAAATCAACCACCACTGGTGTAGGCAACGTATCTGACGCAACAATCAAAGACGTAGAATTCAACATCATCGACCAAGGCATCCGCTTCAACGGCAAATACGAAACCGACACATACGAAGCCGAAACCGCCGGCACAATGTTCAACGAAAAAACAGTCTAATCCCCCCTCCCCGAACAACAACAAAACACCCCCAAATAAAAAGCCCTGCAACTCCCCAAAAGTCGCAGGGCTTTATTTTCATTCCCACCCAAAAAAAACCGGAGTCGGACAAGTCCGACAAGTCCGACAAGTCAGACCCCTGATTCCAAAGGCGAAAAATATCCTTTGGAAATTTATGGGGATTAGAGGGATTAGAGGGATTGGATTTTGGATTGGGTGGTGTGGAAATCGGTGATGAGTTCGTGCATGATTTGGGCGACGGGCTTCACTTCTTTGATGGTGCTGGCTATTTGGCCGATTTCGAGTTCGCCGTTTTCCAAATCGCCTTCGAAGATGCCTCGCTTCGATGCTGCGCGTCCGAGCAACTCGCGGAGTTCGTCGGCTTCGGCACCACGGCTTTCGGCTTCGGCAATTTTTGCGAACAATTCGTTTTTAATCAGTCGGGTGGGCGAAATTTTCTTCAACGCCAGCATAGTGCCGTCTTCGCCAAGGTCAACGCAAAGTTGCTTGAAGGCATCGCTTGCCGAACTTTCCTCGCTCACGGCAAACAAAGTACCAATCTGCACGCCCTCTGCACCGAGTGCCATAGCCGCAAGCATCGCCTTGCCTGAGCCGATGCCACCTGCAGCAATCAATGGCAGGGAAATGGCCTCGCGCACCTGTGGAATGAGCGCCAAAGTGGTGGTCTCTTCCCTACCGTTATGGCCGCCAGCCTCAAAGCCCTCAGCCACCACAGCATCAACGCCAGCCTCCTCACATTTCTTGGCAAACTTACTGCTCGACACCACATGCGCCACCTTTATGCCAGCCTCGTGGAAGCGAGCGGTGTACTTCTTTGGGCTGCCAGCCGAGGTGAACACGATTTTCACGCCCTTCTCGATAATGATTTCAATGAGACGCTCAATTTCGGGGTACATCAGCGGAATGTTGATGCCCCAAGGCTTGTCGGTGGCTGCGTTCATCTTGTCGATGTGCTCGATAAGGGTTTCGGGGTGCATACTGCCAGCACCCAGCAGTCCCAAACCACCAGCATTGCTCACTGCGGCAGCCAAACGCCAACCGCTACACCATACCATACCACCAGCAATCACTGGATATTGAATTCCAAAAAGTTCTGTTACTCGATTAGGTTTCATAACTATTATAATTTTATATATTCATTTCAATATTCTCACATTCAGACAGTTGCAGCCATTACTTGAATGGCTGGCCGAGGAACAAGAGGGCGGTGACCTTACTACGCTTGAGCGCATAAATCACCAACAGGGTTACACCAATCACACAAAACGCCACCACCATCGACAGTGCAGCCAATGGCACCACAGCCATACCCACCTCTTTCAGCGGCTCTTGAAGCGCAGTGAGGGGGAACAGGAAGAAATAATGGAGCAAGTAGATGCCCAAACTCTCGTGGCCGAGGAAATTGAAGTATCGGGCTATCGCCGACGGCGTTTTACCCTCGGTGCGATATTCTTTGAGCGACCACGGCTCAACGAGGGCAATTGCCACCATAATGAGGGCGAAGTGCATCACCGGAATGGTGGCGAAACCGATTACCGGCCACATGTTTGCCATATCGGCTCCCCAAATATCCCATGGATAAACCACGCTGTAGAACGCCACGCCAAACACCACCATGGCAATAGCCAATGCCCACTGGTTGTGCACAAGGCGATTGAACGCCTCTTTCATGTGGTTTGCCATCACACCCATTATAAACACCGGGAAGAAGCGCGCAAGCAGTCCGAAGCCCACATAATCCACATTCGCATCCTCATCGGCAAAGGTCATCGACAGGGCAATGAGTATGCCGTAGGCGGCAAGCAGCACCACAATTTGAGGGAATATGCCTTTAAGGCGTAGGAGAATGACGCTAATCGGAATGTAGATCAGGCACAGTTCAAACAGGCACAGCGTGAACCAATAGCCGTCTTTCCAATAGGCGCGCAAGAGGTCGGGCAGATTGTCGCTCAATGGCGATTGCAGTCCGCTATGTGGAAAATACCACACCCACAGCGGCGTGATGACTAAAAATGGGATAATGAGTTGTATGAAGCGTTTTTTCAGTCCAGGGGTAATGAATTGCTTATCGGCATTGGCTTTATAAGTGAGATAGCCGCTGATAAAGAAGAACACAGGCATGTGAACTTGCCCAATCATCTTAAACAGGAAGGCGGCATCAAGCCCTCTCACACACATGGTGAGCGCATGTCCCATCACCACCATGAAAATAGCGATGCCTTTCAGCAGGTCGAAGTATTCAATTCGTTGTTTCTTTAGTCCAATGCCATTCATTATGTTAATTAGTTTGTGTAGATTTTGGTTCTACAAAGATACGCAAAAATCACTTTTTTTTGATGTTGATAGATATGAAATTGCTAAATTTGTAGAAAATCATGTACTATGGCAAAAGAAATCAAAAAATGGGCAACTCTGGAATCGCGCTACATCATTCAGCGACCATGGCTCACCGCTCGCGTGGATAAGGTGCAACTGCCCGACGGACGCATCAACCCCGAACATTATGTGCTTGAATACCCTGCGTGGGTGAATGTGATAGCCGTCACCAAAGATGGGCAAATGGTAATGGTGCGCCAGTATCGCCACGGATTTGATGAAGTGCTGGTGGAACTGTGCGCCGGCGTGGTGGAAGATGGCGAAGCGCCTATCGAGGCCGCAAAGCGCGAACTGCTTGAAGAAACCGGCTATGCCGGCGGCGAATGGCGCGAAGTGATGACCATCGGGCAAAACCCCAGCATCTGCGACAACCTCACCCACTGCTTCGTGGCTGAAGGCGTGGAGGAAGTGAGTGCCCAGCACCTCGACGCAAGCGAAGACATAGAAGTGCTGCTGATGAGCAAGGCAGAAGTGCTCGACATGCTCATCAACGACCAGCAAAAGCAAGCCCTCATGGCAGCCCCCCTCTGGCGCTACTTCTACACCCAGAAATAAAAAAAAAATTACCACATAAATTACCAACTTATGGTAATTTTATTTATCTTTGCAAAGAAATATGAAAGTCAGCATTAAAGATGAATCTTTAAAAGAGTTGATTGAAACTGGTTATAGCAAAAAATATCGGAAAATTGCTCAAAATCAGGTTCTTCTCAAAGGTATTTTTCGGGCTTTTAACATCATGCAAAATGTAGAAAATGTAGAGAAATTGCGACAATTCAGTTTCCTGCATTACGAAAAACTGAAACATGTTGGCAATCTGAGTTCTTTGCGATTGGCAAATGGGCATATTGAACGATTATTGTTTTCAGAGCATGATGATGGGATTGAAGTGGTATTAATTGAAATTGATGATACTCATTATGGAAACAAAAAGTAAGCAAGAACGAATAGTGCCCTATATGGCAACTCTCCCTGGCGAAGTTCTGCAAGCAGAGTTACAGGAAAGAGGCATCAAGCAAAAGGAGTTTGCTGCCCAAATTGGTATGCAACCAACACATTTGAGCGCATTGATACACGGAAAGCGAAATATCAGTCCAAGTGTGGCTATGCGTTTAGAAAAAGCACTGGGAGTTTCGGCTGATTCATGGATGGCAATGCAGCACGGCTATGAAGTTGACCTCTTAGCCATAGAAAGGGAAAAAGCCTCCACCCTACAGCTACAGGAAAGAGTGGCAGCCCTTGAGGAAAAGGTACAGCTCCTCATGTCGGCATTAGCAAGCGAATCAACCATCGAATACAAGAAAAAAGATTGAATGGGAAGCGATAATTATCGCTCGGTTTAATTTCTTACTAATCAGAATATTGCGCAAATGATGGGCGGACGTGAATTATCGAGAGCACTGAAAAAGTCCAGTTTTTTAAAGACCAAAACGAAAAATGCTTACGATTTATAACTTTTCTTTCCACAAATCGCCTCAATAAGGCTATGATAGGCAGAAAAAGAAGGGTAAAACGACTATTTCTCCGTTATTAACTTTCAATCTGAAAGTTGCTTTTACTTTTTCAGTGCTCTCGAATTATCACGTCCCTACTGTGATACATATAGCATTGCAATCATAAGTGACAAAAAGTGGGGATATACCTATCGCCAAAGGTATATCCCCACAGTTTATAGTTGAGGGTGGTTATTTTAGAGTTAATGATTAAGCGACTTTACATTTGCAAAGATAAACGAACATTAAAACAAAAGTGGATAAATTATTTGATTTTTGATTTATAACAGTAACACACCACAAACCTATGGCTGCACGGTGATTTGGGTGCCGGAGGAGTGGGCGGAGAGCAGGGGAGCGTATTGGCATTGGGCGGTGGCTATGCCTGCGCTGAAGCTACCCTCAGCCGTCACATACACATCGTAACTGATGATGTGTGTACCCTTGTCGAGCGAGGTGAAGAACAGGTTGGTTTGGGCATCTTTCGTCTCTTGGAAGAAATAAGTGCCGTCCATGTAACGACTGCCCGAAAGTTGGTCTTTAGGCTCAAAGCAAGCCGCACGCTGGTCGGTGACGGTGAGGAAATCGAGGTCTTTATTGTTCTTGATCACCACACGCACTTGCACCTTGTCGCCCACCTTGAAATTGCGGTCGGAGACAGGGATGAGTTTGCCATCGGCACCATAAACGAGATATTCTTTTCTGATGCTCATTTCGGTGATTTCTTTCGCCTCAACCGAAGCCATAGGAGCCTTGTATTGGCAATACACGGCGCCCCATGCCGGACTTGCGCCCTTGCGGTCGATTATCAGCGTGGCACCACTCTTGGCTGGGATAGTTTTGCGGCAGTAGCCCACATATTCATCAATATGGCTAAACTGCACCGCCTCGCCATCGATGGTGATGATGGGCTTTTCGCTGCGTTCGAGCCACTGGCTGCCTGTGGAAAGGAGAGCATACACCGCATCGGCAGCAAGGCTTGAACTGCCCCAGTCGTTGGATTGCTTCATCAGCAGAATCCACTTGCGTATTTGGTCGATTTCGGTCTGCGACGCACCCACCTCGTGCATTGCCTCAAGAATGGTGGCGGTGACTGCCACCTTGTCGAAGTAGCGCCAACCGATTTGCAGATTATCCCAATACATGCCTAATTCAGGCTTCACGATAGCGAACTGGCGGAGCGATTCCACGATGCGGCTTGCCACTTTCTTGTAGCCGCCACGGTTGAGTGCCATGGCAAAGTAAGCCTTTTCGCCCATTGGCAGCCCCTTCCAATCCTTGGTCATGGCAGAGAGTGCCTTTTTCATCATCTTATCGTTGCCCGAAGGAAGTTTCTCGCCAGGGAACAGCGAGCGCACATACACATACGAACTGAATCCGCTGTAATTCTTCTTGCTCACTTTCTGCTGCTGGTTCCACAGTTTGAGCATTTCGCTATCGTAATAGGCAAGCGCCTTTTTCGTCATCTGATTGATGTCGGCATCATCTAAGGTGTAGCCCAAGTGCTGCAATTCGCCAATCAGTTCAAGCACCACTTCGGTGGTCCACAGGCTGCTTCGGCAACCATTGTACTCATACCAAGGGAAACCGCCATCGGCACGCTGCAACTTCTGCAAAGCACCCACAATCTTCTTGTGCTCGGTGCTCATCTTCTTCTCGTCGAAAAGTTCAATGAGTTTCGACATGCGCAACGACTGGCGGTCGGCTTCGTTCACCCATGGCGATGCCAACAAGTCGGTAATCTTCAAGTCCTTATTTTTTTCGAGCATTGAAGTGAGTGTGCTGTCGGCACCGTCGGCTGTCCATTGCTGAATGGCTGTTTTAATGAGCGGATTCGACTTAGCCACACCCTGCGCCAGCACTTCGGCAAAAAGATTGTGCGCAAGGTTGGTGGCAATGTGATAGTTGGGTTCATAGATGGTGGGCAGAGCCGTAACGCAATACCACACAGGATTGTCGCAATATTCGAGCGTCACGCGGCTGTCGAGTGGGAACGATGGCATTTTCACCTCGAAATGAGGTTTGGCGGCATCCACGAAAAATGGTTCGGTTTCAATCACAGGAGCAATATCACTCAGCACAGGAAGCATCACCTGCTCACCATCGCCGAAAGTGGCATTGGCGGCTTTCACACGGAAGCCTACAAACGGAATGGTGTCGGGCACGGCAAATTCAATACCCACCACCTCGGTGCCTTTCGCTGCAAGATTTCCATCAAAACTCTTGGTCGCCACCACCTCTTGGGTGCGAGGGTTAAACAGTTCGACCACGGCAGAGAACGTGGTAGCCTCATCAGTGGCGTTCATCACGCTTGCCTTCAGTGCCACTTTGTCGCCACCACGCACAAAGCGTGGCAGGCTCGATTTCACCATAATGGGCTTTTGTGTGAGCACCTCACGACTGATACTGCTGCTCACCATATTGCCAGTGTAGGCAATGGCTTGCATCACCCAAGTGGTGTTGAACTCCGGTGCCTCAAATTCCACGATCAGATTACCACCAGTGTCGGAAGTGAGCATTGGTTTCCAAAGCGCGGTTTTGATGTCGGCCTCACGGAGCTTAATATCGTTGAGTTGCGGTTTCTCCTCTGCTTTGCTCTCTTTCGGAAGTTCAGCATTTGCCCTATCAAAAGTCTCAACCTTACTTTCTTCCAACACACCTTGTGATTTCGCACTCTTCTTCATCACACTGCCATAGGCTATGACGGGAGCACCGTCCATCACCAAGAATTGTGAGAATTGTGGGAAGAAATGCTTACCATACATATTAAATACCGGCCACTCTGGCGAATAACCTTTCACTTTCACCTCTTCTTGATATGAAGCGGAAAGGTAACGGCTATATACGAAAAACGATGTGCCGATAGCGTAGCGGCGAGCATCGAGATATGACGCATAAATATTCCACTTGTTGCTGCTGAGGCTTTCGAGTGCCTTATCGTACATTTCAAGCATCATCGCCGTCTGCACAGGGTTGCCGTTTTTGTCAACAAACTGCATCGTCCACTTTTCCTTTTCGCCTGGCACAAGCTTGTCGCGGAAAGAGTTGAGCTTGATGTTCAGTTTCTGCTCATTGATGGTGGAGATGAATTTGTGGTAATATCGGCAAACTTCCCCTTTATACACATTAATAAATTCCACCGATATATATTCGTCGGGGGCATTAGGAATTTGCAGCGCGAAATCGTGCATACCTCGCTTATAGTGCAACCAACCCTCCTTCACGATGCCTGCTCGGCTTGTTGCCACATAGTAGATGTGAGATTCCGGTGCCGAAACGCCGATGGTGGTGTGTGCCACATTCTTTCCGTCAACACGGTAGGCCTCAGTAGGAATCCAGATAGGGCAGTCTTTCACTGGTGCACACTTGTCGGTGCTACGGTAAATGACGACTTCTGCTTTTGAGGTGATGTTGGGTTCATCAGCCACTTGCACCTCAATGCTATATACGCCCGATGGCACCTCGGAGAAATCGGCTTCGAGGGCATCGGTTCTGAAAGAACTTGACTTCACCACATTGCCGCCCTCATCTTTCAGTGTGTAGGTGCACACCAAACTCTTGTCGGCTTCATCGGTAGAGTTGAAAATCACAGGCAGTTTTGCCTTTTTGCTGTTTTCGTGGGTGAAATCATGAATTTCGATACTGCGGATTCTGCCTACCACAAACGAGTGATAACCCTCACGGCTTTCGCCAGCAGCGGTAGTGACCTTGGCGCTGAGCGTGTAACTGCGCCAATCCCAAGCATATTTAACTTCGCCATTGCCAAACAGACTGGCAGGGTATTCGATGGTGAAGCGGCCGTCGGCATCGGTGATGACGGTGGTATCGTTGAGCGTGGTGCCACCTTCGCTTTGATAACGCCAATACCAGCTCCACTCCCTCTTTGAGAGCGTCAGTTTCACCTCGGTGTTGGCGATAGGCATACCCGAATAGGTGGTGGCTGTGCCGGTAATCTTCACAGGCTGCTTGCTCACGAAATTATGACTCACGTCGGGAAACTCCACAGCGAAAGTGGGCGTTTTGTATTCGCTCACATCCACATATTGCCTGCCGTAGAATCCGCTGCCAGAGCATTTTACCAGCCATCTGCCATTCATGCGGTCAGTGGGAATGGTAAATTCACCTTCAATGCGCCCGAAAGCGTCGGAGGTGAGTTTGAGTTTTTTCACCGATTTGTAGTTGGCGTCTTTCAATTCCACTTCAATCACCTCACCCGAAGCCACCGTTTTTGAAGTGGTGCCTACACGATAGAGCACAGCGGCAAACTTGATGGTTTCGCCAGGACGGTAAATCGCCAAGTCGGTGTAAACACTCATTGATTTCTGAATGTTGTCGGTATCGTCGAATTGGTAAACCGACACCTTAGGAGCGTATTTGTCGATGCCTTTGGTGAGGCTCACTTCACGGTCGTAATCAAATTCCACAGGCAGCGCACACGAGCCATCGGCAGCAGTCACGCCATCGATGTTCTCACCCTTCACGCTCACGCCCTTCATGGGTGCGCCTGTGGTGCGGTCCACCGCAAATATTCTGGTTTCCTTCTTTTCGCGAGCCACAGTGAATGAGGCTATGTCGTAAACGAGGAGCAAATCGTTGGTCCGCGAGGTGGACTCAATCGTTTTGCCTCCGTTCTTAAACGCCACCACAAACGCATACTGCCCATAAGGGAGCGGATTCAGCACCGCTGTGGTTGCGGTGTCGGTGAAAGATGGCATCGCACCATCTACATGCTTGTCGTAAGTGGCGATAAATTTGCATTTTTTTGTGTCGATTTTGGTTTCTCCACGCTTTTCCAGTGCTTCCACATAACTGTCGGGCACCTGATAGACGCTTATTGAGAAATCGTTCACATTCCTCACTCGGCACTCCACACGAATGGAGTCGCGAGAACTGACGCTGTTGGCGCGTATGATGTCCACCTTCTTGCATTCAATTTCTGCCAACCGCTCGCTCACCTGATAGGCATATACCCCATTAGGGTATCTCTGCAAATAATCCTTCAGCTGCTTATAGCTCTCGGCGGAGGTGGACAATTCAGTGAGCAGACAGCCCGAATGTTCGTTGTCCTTGTATTGGTCGTAGAGTTTGAGTTTTTCCGCCGTATTGAGGCCTTGGCTTTTGCTGAAGAGGTAGGCTGGCACATATCCTGCCTTGAGCAAATACTCGCATTGGTCAGTTTGCTCATCAGTGGATTCTGATGCAAATTCACCCTTTTGCGCCAACACGAAATCGTAGAGCGTGGGCTGGTAGAGCGCGCCCAATTCATTACACCTCAAAATGTTGGCATAGTCGGTGATGGCACATTTGCGCAATGCTTCCTTATCGCTCACGGCTTCGGTCATCAGTTCTTTAATCTTTTCGTTGAAGTCGTTTATCCCCCATTCCGAGTAATCGGCAGGGCGGGCGGCTTCCGACGTTTTTCGCCAAGAGGCATACGCATTCGAATATGAACGGAAAACCTTGGCTTCGAGGGTGAGCAACAGCGCCTTGAAATCGGGGCGACTTTCCTTTTTCTGCACCGACTCGATTTTGCCGATAATGGCAGGCAAATTCTCTTGCGAGATATTGCCTTCGGCTATACCGTAACGCACCAGCGCGTCGATCATCTGTTCGCCATTGTTGGCTTTCAATGCCGCGGCGAGGTCGGCAGTTGCCTTTTCCGACACCTCTTTCGGAAAATCGAAATCAGGAGTTTCCACTTTCTGATTGGCAAACAGCAGACTGAATGGGAAAATAGCCATAACTAAAGCAATAATAATATTTGACAACTTGGTTACTTTCATAGGTCACGCGTTTTTTCCTCTTTGGTTATGAGGGTGAATAAAATGGACTGATATTTAAATGCAAATATAACGACAACTTTCTAAAAATCAGAAATTAGATGTTAGAAATTAGACATTATACCGTAAGATAAAAACAAATTTCCGTAATATATTTCATTTCAGGAAAAAATGACATATACTACGGAAATTCGAGATGTGTATTTGTGTAAGTTAGTTTATCTGATTGGGATTGAGGTCGTCGGTGATGGTTTCGAATGTGGCGTTGCTGTTTTCCACACTGTCGCGGTAACTGCGTGCAGTGGTGTCGGAATCGGCGCCTACCACGATTTCTGTGCCACCAAACTGACCATTAGCCATTGGATTTTGGCTACTTGAGCTGCCATTGAACAAATTAAACACCTGAATCATACAGAAAACACCGGCAAACATGGCTGCCATATACACATAGGGACGGAATCGCACCCATAGGTTTGGTTTTTCTTTCTCTTCAGGAGCGGCTGCTTCTGGCAACTTCTCTGCGAGGTTTTTGGCAAAATCGTTGAAGTAGTTTTCCGGGGTGGTAAACCCGGATTTTTTACCCAACTTGCTCAATATTTTGGAATCTTCTTCTTGTCTCATAGCGCTTGTTTGACTTGTGTAAATAGAAAAGGTTTAATCCTCCTCACCAAAAAAACTTTCAATTTTTTTAACAGCGTGGTGATACGACGCTTTCAATGCCCCTACCGATGTGCCGAGAATTTCACTCATATCCTCGTATTTCATCTCATCGTAGTAGCGCATGTTAAACACCAGTCGCTGTTTGTCGGGGAGTGTGGCAATGGCCTTCTGAAGTTTGAGTTGAGCCTCATCGCCATCGAAATACCTGTCGGCTTCAAGGTTGCTGGTCAAGAACGACGAATCGTCGTCGAGCGAGATGTTGTTTTGCACCTTTTTCTTGTTGATGAAGGTGATGCTTTCGTTCACGGCAATCTTGTAGAGCCATGTCGAAAACTTGGCATCGCCACGGAAACTGCCAATGTTGCTCCACGCCTTGATGAAAGTGTTTTGCAGCACATCGTTGGCATCGTCGTGATCGATAACCATGCGGCGAATTTGCCAGTAAAGCGGTTGCGAATAGTGCTCAATCACTTTACCGAATGCGGCGTTCACCGTCTCCTGATGATGGAGTTGCTCAACAATCAGGGCTTCGTCGTATGTATCTTTTTGTCCCATATATTACTGTTACAGTCCTACAAAGATAACTATTTTATTTCATTTCGGCAAACACTCCTTACTTCTGCCATCGCTCCCCCACCCCGCACTTTTCGCCGCCATCTTCCACACTATTAAAGGGTGGATTTGTGAGGATACAGATTTTTTGGTATCTTTGTGGGTTATAAGGATTACAAGATATTATCAATATATGAACGAAAACAATCGCAAAGTGGCCCTTATCACGGGCATCACTGGTCAAGACGGTTCTTTCTTGGCTGAATTTCTGCTTGAAAAGGGTTACGACGTGCACGGTACTATTCGCCGCTCGTCGGTAGATTTCCGCGAACGCATTGCCCACCTCGAGGGCAAACCACATTTCCACCTCCACTATGCCGACATGAGCGACTCGATGAGTTTGATCAAGGTAATCGGCCAGGTGCGACCTACCGAAATCTACAACTTGGCGGCGCAAAGCCATGTGCAGGTGAGTTTCGACTCGCCCGAATTTACAGCCGATGTAGATGCCACCGGCGTGCTGCGTGTGCTTGAGGCTGTGCGCCAATGCGGCCTCACTAAGGAATGTCGCATCTACCAAGCCAGCACCAGCGAACTTTACGGCAAAGTGGAAGAAGTGCCGCAAAACGAGAACACCCCTTTCCACCCCTACAGCCCTTACGCGGTGGCTAAGCTCTACGGCTACTGGATTGTGAAAGAATACCGCGAGGCTTACGATATGTTCTGCTGCTCCGGCATCTTGTTCAACCACGAGAGCGAACGCCGTGGCGAGACTTTCGTGACCCGCAAAATCACCCTTGCGGCAGCTCGCATCAAGGCTGGCAAGCAGGAAAAACTGTATTTGGGCAATCTGTCGAGCCTGCGCGACTGGGGCTACGCTCGCGACTATGTGGAGTGTATGTGGCTCATTCTCCAGCACGACACGCCTGAAGACTTCGTGATCGCCACCGGCGTTCAGCACAGCGTGCGCGAATTTTGCACCTTGGCGTTCCACCATGTGGGCATCGAACTCGAATGGCAAGGCGAGGGCGAAGACGAGAAGGGTATCGACAAGGCCACAGGCAAGGTGCTTGTGGAGGTGAGCCCCGACTTCTACCGCCCTACCGATGTGGTGAACCTCTGGGGCGACCCCACCAAGGCAAGAGCCGAACTCGGTTGGGACCCACAGCGCACCTCATTCGAGGAACTCGTGAAAATCATGGTTGACCACGACGTGGCAAAAGTGGCTATCGAAAACGCCGGCGACCAAATCCGCGTCAACCTCGCAGAATACCTCGAAAAAGGTATAGTAAAATAAAGTCAACAAGTCAACGAGTCTACAGGTCAACAAGTTTTTTGAGACTACATGTTTTTTAAAGGTCTACGAGACCACAAGAGATTTTAAGACTATGAGTGGTTTAAAATTTAACAAGTTTTTCTGAGTGATGGAGAGAGGAATTGAAACATTGTATATTTGGCAAGAGGCCAGGGCGTTTGTCAACAACGTCTATGGCATGATGGCGAAATGCAATGACTATGGATTCCGTGACCAGATGCAGAGGGCAGCAGTGAGTATCATGAATAATATCGCTGAAGGCTCAGAATCGGGTTATGATGCAAAATTTATTCATTTCCTCCATATTGCCAAAGGGAGTTGTGGCGAAGTAAAAAGTATGCTTTACCTCTGTGAAGATTTCAACATCTGCACCACAGAACAACGAACCGAACTCCAATCGCAACTAAAAAAAATTTCCTCAGGAATTATGAACCTCATAAATTTCCTCAAAAGCCACTCACCCACCCCATTGACCAAATAAACTCATTGGCTCAAAAAAACTCATTAACACGTTGGCTCAAAAAAAACTCGTTGACCTGTTGACTCGTTGACTCGTTGACTCAAAAATAAAAAAACAATGGATAAAAATGCGAAAATATATGTGGCTGGGCACCGCGGACTGGTGGGCTCTGCCATTTGGAAGAACCTCGAACAACGCGGCTACCACAATCTGGTGGGCCGCACACATGCCGAACTCGATCTGACCGATCAACTGGCTGTCAGAAAATTCTTCGACGACGAACGCCCCGACGCTGTGGTGCTGGCGGCGGCTTACGTTGGCGGCATTATGGCTAATTCGCTCTACCGCGCCGACTTCATCATGCAAAACATGATGATGCAGTGCAACGTGATTAGCGAGAGTTATGCCCACGGCGTGAAAAAACTGCTTTTCCTCGGTTCCACCTGCATCTACCCCAAGAATGCGCCACAGCCTATCAAGGAAGACGCTTTGCTCACCTCGCCACTGGAATACACCAACGAGGAATATGCCTTGGCTAAGATTTCGGGCTTGAAGATGTGCGAAAGTTACAATCTGCAATATGGCACCAACTACATAGCCGTGATGCCTACCAACCTCTACGGCCCCAACGATAATTTCCACCTCGAAAATAGCCATGTGATGCCTGCGATGATGCGCAAGGTGTATCTCGCTCGCATGATTGGCGAAGGCAACTGGGACGCTATCCGCAAAGACATGGACAAACGCCCAGTAAACGGCATCGACGGCAAGGCATCGGAAGAAGCCATTCTTGATGTGCTGAACCACTACGGCATCGAGAACAACAAGGTGACCCTTTGGGGCACCGGTTCTCCATTGCGCGAATTTCTCTGGAGCGAGGACATGGCTGATGCCAGCGTGCATGTGCTGCTGAACGTGAACTTCAGCGACATCATCGGCATCGACAAATACTCGTCGGTGCATTTCGGCAACAGCACCGATGGTAAGGTGGACCGCAACAGCAGCGAAGGCCGTGGCGGTGCCATCCCGTCATTGGGCGAGATTCGCAATTGCCATATCAATGTCGGCACCGGCAAGGAACTCACCATCCGCCGGCTCTCCGAACTGGTAGTCAAGACCGTCGGTTTTGAAGGAACGATAGAGTTTGATACTACCAAGCCCGATGGAACCATGCGCAAACTGATAGACGTGAGCAAACTTCACTCCCTCGGCTGGA